>Ga0155706_114_pt1 | contig 98435 bp, 99 predicted proteins | sample RifCSPlowO2_01_FD_107363 | JGI IMG/M metagenome (GOLD analysis project Ga0155706, IMG submission 107363) | Candidatus Liptonbacteria bacterium RIFCSPLOWO2_01_FULL_52_25
CACTAAAGGTGGGAGAATTAGATTACGTTTATGGACAACGAAAGCCGCAAGGGCAAAATTCAAAAACTTATTGAAAGATACGAGCGATTAACTCCTATACAACGTAGGAGCATGAATGAATCTCAAAACTGCAAAGATTTTATTCTGCCGCTCTTTGATGCTCTCGGTTGGGATGTTTACTCAGACGAAGTCGCGTCCGAAGAGAATGTAGGTGGTAAGCGGGCAGACTATACATTTCGATTAGGCGGAGTTGCGAAGTTTTTTCTTGAGGCAAAAAAACCAAGTGCTGACCTGAAGCAGGAAAATTTTGCCGAACAGGCCATATCCTACGCATGGCACAAGAGTGTACCATGGGCTGTTTTAACCAATTTTGAAACCTTAAAAGTTTTCAGCGCTGAATGGGATGAGGTGGACGCAGAACGAAGCCTAGTATTCGAGATAAAATATTCTGATTTTTTTACCAATGAAAAGTTAAATTTTTTGTCGCGGGATGCCATAGTGGAGGGGCGGCTTGATAAATGGGCAGAAAAAGAATTTAAAAAACCAAAACGTGAAAATGTTGATAAACAGCTCGCAAAGGATCTTCTTGGCTGGCGCGATGAACTTTTTAAAAAATTAAGGGCATGGAATGGAGGCAAGAAGGTGGATAGCGTGCTATTGGCAAAGGCAGTTCAGACCATTCTCGACAGGCTGATTTTTATGCGCACCACAGAAGATAAAGAGATAGAGAACGAACACTTGCGAGAATTTCTCAGAACATATGAGGCTGGAAATGTAGACATTGAGAAGTTAAAGGATCTTTTCAAGAACTATAACGATTGGTATGACAGTAAGCTTTTTGAAGAACAATATTGCGACAAAATTGAATACGAAGATACGTTCGTCTGGGTCATAAACGAGTTGTATAAAAATAAAAAGGGGATACGATATAATTTTTCAAAAATTGGCGCAGACGTTTTGGGGAGCATTTACGAACAATACTTGGGGAAAATTCAACAAGAGGATTCGGGCAGTAGTAAGCGGAAACAGCAAGGTATTTATTATACGCCCCGCTACATAGTAGATTTTATTGTGAGAAATACCATCGGACAAGTGGTTAGGGGAAAACCTGCGCGCGAAATTGCAAAGCTAAGAGTTTTAGATCCGGCGTGTGGATCGGGTTCGTTTCTAACACATACATTCGAAATTATAGATCAGTCGCTTTCGAAGCAGGGTTGGAATGATTATGGCACGCGGTTAACAATTGTTCCGAAATGTATTTACGGCGTTGACCTAGACGATGAAGCGGTTGAGATTGCGCAGTTAAATTTACTTTTGCGAATGGTATATCAGCGTGAACGCTTGCCGAACCTTACTCACAACATCGAACGCGGCAATTCTTTGGTCTCGGGCACGGAGACAGAGTTGAAAAAGAAATTTGGTGCCGAATGGAAAGCGAGGTGGCCCTTCAATTGGCAAGAGCGATTTTCGGATGTGTTCACGGACGGAGGTTTTGATGTCGTTATCGGTAACCCGCCGTATATCAAAGAATACGTTGATAAGTCGGCGTTTGATGGCTTGCACGACAGCCCTTATTACCAGGGGAAAATGGATATCTGGACGCTGTTTGCCTCCCAAGCAATTGACCACCTCAAGGAGGGTGGATATTTCAGTTTTATTGCGCCCAATAATTGGCTGACGAATGCCGGCGCAAGCATTTTCAGAGACAAAATATTAAAAGAAGGAGAGATTATTTCTTTCATAGATTTTGGCAATTTCAAGGTGTTTCAGGACGCTGGCATTCAAACCATGATTTTCGTTTTTAGAAAAAGAAAGCCGCAGAGCACTTACTCTGTTCGATATGCCAAGGTGGTTGATAGTGATATTTCCGAATCAGCAGTGGCAGAATTTTTGCAGAGTGAGGAGGCGAAGATAGAGGGTATTGAATCGTTTGTCGCGAATTTTTGTCCAGCAGAACATATCGGCAAATCGATTACTTTCGCTACTCTAGCAAATCAGGGCCCCATTGAGAAAATGCGAAAAAAAGCAGAATTTCAACTTAATGATGACGAAGTGGCACAAGGAATTGTTGGTGCTCCTGACGGATGTTTTATTGTTCCTGAGGACGAGACGAAAAAATTTAATAACAAAGAAAGCCAATACTTAAAAAAATTCTATACCGCAGCGATGCGATATGGTGCGGGCGAAGGACGGGGTTTTGTATTGTATCTCTCGGCGCAGAACTTCCGAGATAAAAACTTGGATAGTTATCCCAATATTAAATCCCACTTCGAACCATTTAAAGAGGAATTAAAAAACGCAAAAGAGAAGTATAAAACTCCAAATAAGCCCTATTTCTTTCTGCACCGCGAGAGAGACGAAAACTTTTTTAAGATTGGACCCAAGATTGTCTGTGGCATACGAGTTCGCCGACCGAGTTTCTATTACACCGAGGACGAATATTATGGTTCACGGGCTTTAAATTTTATTAAAACAGATCGCATTGATCTGAAATATTTAACAGGAGTACTTAATTCTCGCGCACTTTATTTTTGGTTTTTACACGAAGGAAAGCGACTCGGCGATTTGTTACAAGTAGATAAAGGACCCCTACTCCAAGCGCCTATTCCTATTGCGACAGCAAGCATACAAAAAAGATTAGCTGGATACGTTGACGACATTGAAAAGAGGGCAATAGAAATTGCCGCATTTGATCCCGTCCTCGATAAGGAAGAAATTCAAGAAAAAAAGCAACAATTCGACAAGATTGAAACTGAACTTAATCAGTTGATTTACGATATCTATGGCCTTACACCGAAGGAAATAGAAATAATTGAGGGTTTGAAATAGGTTTTTTTCCGGCAGAAGCCTTTCTCGAATCCTTATACATTTATTTGATTAACCTCGTTTTTTAGGGTAAAATATCCCTGTGGATGTACCCCTAGCGGCTTCGGCCGAAGGGGATATTGTGTAATTCTCGGTGTACGTTTGCGAAGCTCGTATCGGCATTCGCTATGCGTCGTACGGCTAGCCGAAAAACGAATACCGTACAACAATACGCGCTTCGACACCGTACAACGTACTACGAATTTCAAAGCAATGAACCACTTCGAACTTGTCTCGAAGTACAAACCAGCCGGTGACCAACCCAAGGCGATTAAGTCGCTTGTTTCGGGTTTGCGGAAGGGGTACGCGCACCAGACGTTGTTGGGGGTTACGGGTTCGGGGAAAACGTTTACGGCGGCGAACGTTATTGCGCAGATGCAGAAGCCCACGCTTGTGATAGCGCACAACAAAACGCTTGCCGCCCAACTTACGAACGAATTTAGAGAGCTTTTCCCGAAGAATTCGGTGAATTATTTCGTTTCCTACTACGATTACTACCAGCCGGAGGCGTATATCCCGTCGAGCGACACCTATATCGACAAAGAAGCGATGATTAACGACGAGATAGACAAGCTTCGCCACGCGGCGACGATGGCGCTCCTTACGCGCCGGGACGTAATCGTCGTGGCGTCTGTTTCGTGCATTTACGGTTTAGGCGCGCCCGAGGCGTACGCGGAGAATATTTTCCATTTCAAGGTGGGGGACAGGATAAAGCGCGAGCAATTCGCCCGGAAGCTCATTCAGCTCCAGTTCAAACGCACGACCGCGGATTTGAAGCGGGGCACGTATCGTCTGCGGGGGGACAATTGGGAGGTGATGCCGCCGGACCGGGAGGTTATTTACAATTTTGAGCTCAAGAACCCTTCGGCTCGGCTCAGGGCAGGCGGCGAGCTGATCATCGAGAAGATTTACGAAGTGGATCCCGTAGCCGGTTTTCGGCCGGGGAAGACGCCAACACTTCCCGAAATCTATATTGCGCCGGCGAAACACTTCGTAACCGAGGCGCCAGATCGTGAGCGGGCGATCGGGGCTATCCAGGAAGAACTGAAGGCACAGCTGAAATATTTCGAAAAAGAGAAGAAGTTCTTGGAAGCGGAACGGCTCGAGCGGCGCACGAAGTTCGATATCGCAATGATGCGCGAAGTGGGTTACTGCCACGGTATTGAGAACTATTCCCGGCATCTTTCGGGCCGCAAGGAAGGAGAAGCGCCAGATACTCTTTTGGACTACTTCGTCCAAAAGCGCGGAACTACGCAGACCACGCGCGGAATCTCGCAGAATAACTTTCCGCGAGAGTCCGCGTCAAGTCCGCGTCAGTCCGCGGATGGTTTCTTAACCATCATAGATGAATCGCACATCACGGTGCCGCAGATTGGCGGCATGTACAGCGGGGACGCGTCGCGCAAAAAGACGCTCGTGGAATACGGGTTCCGTTTGCCGTCCGCCAAAGACAACCGCCCGCTCAAATTCGAGGAATTCAACGCACGCGTGGGCCAGATTATTTACACCTCGGCGACCCCCGGGCCGTACGAATTGGAAAAATGTGGTGCTTTACGGCACAGAGTTCGCGTTAGTCCGCGCTTGCCCGCCGGAGCTTTAGCGAAGGCGGGTGAAGTCAGCGATAGTCCGCGCTTGGTGGAGCAAATCATTCGCCCGACCGGTCTTGTTGACCCCAAAATTACGATGCGTCCCGCGCGGGGGCAGATAGACGACCTCATTCCCCGCATCGAGGAACGGGTAAAGAGAAAAGAACGTGTGCTGGTCACGACTTTAACGAAACGGATGGCCGAAGATCTCACGGAGTACCTCCGTGAGCGCGGAACGACGCGGACTGTACGCGGAAAGACGCAGACAGAAGGCATAAAAGTCGCCTACCTTCATAGCGACGTAAAAACGCTCGACCGAATACGCATACTCACGAACCTTCGCAAGGGGTCAGGCGTGAAGGGTGGATTCGATGTTTTGGTCGGGGTGAATCTCCTCCGCGAGGGGCTCGATTTACCGGAGGTAACGCTTGTGGCGATTCTTGATGCCGACAAAGAGGGGTTCCTGCGGAGCGAGACCTCGCTTATTCAGACCATCGGCAGAGCGTCCCGGAACGTGGCGGGGGAAGTGCTTATTTACGCGGATCAGATAACCGGTTCGGTACAGCGCGCCGTGGCGGAAACGGAGCGCCGCCGGAAAATCCAGGTGGCGTATAACAAGGAGCATGGCATTACGCCAAAAACCATCGTGAAAGCGATAACGGATATTTTGCCGAACATTGATAAGGTACTCGCGCTGGAGTTGAAACCCATCCCGAACTCGAAAATGGCGCTCGAGAAGCTTATTGCGGAAAAGGAGCGCGAGATGAAAAATGCAGCCAAGCAGTTGGATTTTGAATTAGCGGCCCTTCTACGCGACGAGATCAAGACGCTTCTCAAGAAAACAAAGGAAAAGCTAGAGCATGCCTAAAAACCCCCTTTTCTACTGCAACGTCATAGCTTCGGCTGCGAGCCGTTCACCCCTCCTCGGAGTAGCTCTGCTACACCTTCGTCGGGCTTCGCGGTTCTCGCTCGAAGCTCCGGCGTTTCGTAACGAAAAATGGTTTTTAGGCATGCTCTGGTGCAGGGAAGCCATACTGGTTAACCGATGTTAACCATTGACAAGTCGGTTAACAAGCGTAGTATGAGAATATGGAGAGAGAATTTCTTTCGACAAGCGAACTGGCGAAAATTTTGGGCATAAGCCGTATCGCCGTTTTTAAGAAGATCAAATCCGGCAGGATAAAGGCCCGGAAAATCGGCCGCAATTTTATGATCCGCAGGGAAGACCTCCCGGAAATTTTGGGTACGTCGCTCGGGAAGAACGACAAGGAGATTATCGAGCGGGTTGTGAGAAAGACCGTTAAGGAATACGGCCAGACGCTTCGACTGCTTGGCAAAGAATGAAGACGATAACTCTCGTCGAAATTGAATATGTCGCCCACTCGTTAGCGAAAGAACTGATGACGTGGAATGAACCGATACCAGCATTCGGTTCGCGGTTCCCGAACGTGCTCGAAAGCTGTCTCGTGGCGCCCTTTCAGAGTTTCGGCGAGAAACCGGCGTATCGCGGCCTCACCGGGAAGGCATCTATTTTGTTTTATCTTTTGGTCAAAAATCACCCGTTCCAGAATGGCAACAAGAGGATTGCGATGACGGCGCTGTTCTATTTTCTGTATAAGAACAAAAAATGGCTTACGGTGGATAATCAGGAACTCTACAATTTCGCGAAGTGGGTTGCCGAAAGCAATCCGCGTCTCAAGAATGAAACTGTCCGCGCCGTCGAGAAGTTTATAAAAACATATCTGACCGAAGTGTCCTAGAAAGCGGGCAAAGTGCCAGCGAAAACGGTGCTTGACAGCCGTATTAAAGTGTGCTACCTTGATCCCAGCACGAAGAAAATCAATTCCCGAGATGGAGGTTTGCGTATGGCTACCAATACACTGGAATTTCCCTTGAGTGCGAGAGAGCATGCGGAGAAAATCTGGAACGAAGACCTGGACACGATCAAGAAGTTCCTGGAAGAGGTTGGAAAAGCGCTGCAAAGCAAGTTCATCCACTTTGACGGAGAATTCCGGGTGGTGTGGGAGCAGATCGAAGAAAGGATCAGCTTCCATGCTTGCACTCTCATTTTCGTCGAACGCCGACCGATGCGCCTTTGGGGCCTCATCCCATTTCACAAGAAGATTGCGCATCGCGTGGTGGAAGTAGAGTTGCCATTCTGGAGCCGGCATTTCGGACCGGAGGCAACCAAAGTGAGTTGTCACGTATCCGAAATCGTGGAAGATGTGAGGCAGGTGCGCGACGTCCTCGTAGCGCAGAACCCCAGCCTCCCGCAGCTATCCATTCTTTAGTCTTTGGGCAGTTCGCTTATGGGCCGGTTCTTGAACAAGAATCGGTCTTTAATTTTTGGCAACTTTCCGGGGTTGTACAAAAAGGATGTGTAATTTATTAACCATGAAACCCCTCAAATTTAAAAAAGAACTCGTGCCGCTGGTTTTGGCGGGAACGCAATAAAAAAGAGCCCCGTTATTCGATGGGGCTCATTGTAGTGGTGACGGATTGTGCATTGTAAATTTTCTCAATGTACGGATCTGAAATTCTTGATTCGATGAAGCCAGCAACGAGAATCATTGACCAACCCGTTAAGAGCCACCACGCCGACCAAGTGCCGAGAAGGGCCATCGCCCATAGCGTACATACCCCCGGAATCTCAAAGATTCCGTGCGGCAACACATATCGCAGAAAAACTCTCAGCGAAAGCCACTTTTTCTTACGCATTGCGACACCAATTACAGTTCCCATATAAACAACGTTGAACATCTGTATGGCAACGATGATGCAGGAAACGACAACCCTTGCCGTAATTCCCGAAAACATGAGTGAAATAGCAAGAATTATTGTCGGCCGGCCTGCGTTATGGAGAAAATATCCCATGGGGGACGTCGGCTTCTTTTCATGCTCTTGCTCCGGCTTTATGCCAGCAACATCCGTTTTCAAGATTCCGTATCTTGGTCCAAATCGAAAGCAAAGGTATGCCATGAGCGTCGTGAGGGTGGATAGAAGTACTGCCATCGCGATTGCCAAGCCGAAAATTTTCAAGAGCTCCTCCCGGTGGCGTCATTGAGGCGAACTAGCGCCAGTAAAGCACAATAAAAAGTATTTGTCAACGTGCACGCGGCTGGAGTTCCGGTTACAAACATAGCCCCGCCGCTTTTTCCGCCACCACCCCGCCCCCTCATATTCTCATGTTCTCGAGAACATGAGAATATGAGGGGAAACTGCACATTTCCTTTATATGCTGATGTTCTCAAGAACATCAGCATATAAGACCCCAATGTTTTTTAGGCAAGAAAGTTCCCGGAAAACGTGGTACGATAAGTCCTATCATGCCACTTCTTTTCAGCTACCTCAAGCAATACAAAAAAACGCTCTTCGGGGCGCTTCTTCTTGCGACCATAAACCAGGTTTTTTCCCTCCTCGACCCGCAGATATTTCGGATACTTATCGACAACTATGCGACGAAGGTGGGGGAGCTTTCCCGTGGCGAATTTCTGCAGGGGGTTACCGTTCTACTCCTCGCGGCGGTGGGGGTTGCCTTCGTTTCGCGGGTCGCGAAGAACTTTCAGGGGTATTACGCGAGCGTGGTAACTCAAAAAGTGGGAACCCGGCTTTACGCGCACAGCGTTGAGCATTCGTTTTCGTTGCCCTATGCCGTGTTCGAAGACCAGCGCTCGGGCGAACTCCTCCAAAAATTGCAGAAGGCGAGGATAGACAGCCAGGCGCTCATCGTGAGCTTTATTGACCTTGTGTTCGTCTCCGTGGTCGGCATCACGTTCGTCTTGACCTACGCCTTTTTCGTGCACTGGCTCGTCGGCCTTCTTTATATTCTCACCATCCCGACGCTCGGGGGAGTGATGTTTCTGCTCGGCCGGAAGATCAAGGCGATACAAAAAAATATCGTTCGAGAGTCGGCGAACCTCGCGGGGTCCACGACGGAAACGTTGCGTAATGTGGAACTCGTGAAAAGCTTAGGGCTTGAGACCCAAGAAACAAATCGATTGAACGAGGTAAACGACAAAGTGCTTTCGCTCGAACTTTCAAAGATCCGCCTTATCCGCAAATTGAGCTTTACCCAGGGAACGCTCGTGAACGGCATACGTTCCGCCATCATGTTCGCGATGCTGTGGCTTATCGCGGACGGCGCGCTGTCGCTCGGAGAATTTTTCAGTTTACTGTTCTACTCGTTTTTCATTTTTAATCCGCTCGGAGAAATGGGGACGGTCGCGGCGCAATACCAGGAAGCGAAGGGAAGCATGGAAACGCTCGAGAAGATTTTGGAAATAAAACCGGAAGAGAAGCCCGAGCACCCGGTAGTTATTCCCGCGCTCGAATCGCTTACCTTCAAGAAGGTTGGGTTTGAGTATCAAGAAGGCAACGCTCCCGCGCTTCGGGACATGAACCTTACCATCAAAAAAGGGGAGACGGTGGCATTCGTGGGCTATTCGGGCTCGGGGAAAACGACACTTGTGAAACTCCTGGTGGGTCTCTATCGCCCTACGAAGGGCAAGTTGCTCCTCAATGGCACAGACGCCAATACGGTTGATTACGAGGCGTTTAGGCGGCGCATTGGTTACGTGTCGCAGGAGACCCAGCTTTTCGCGGGCACGATCCGCGAGAATTTAACGTTCGTAAACCCTTCGGCTTCGGACAACGATTGCTGGAACGCCTTGAGGAGTGCCTCGGTTACCGGTATCGCGGAGCGAGGGGAAAGGGTGGAGCCTGCCGCAACGACTTCTTCCGTCGGAGAAATGCCTCGAGTTCGAGCGAAAGGCGCGAAGCTCGACGAAGGTGTAGCCATAGCTACTCCGAGGAGAGATGAGCGACTTGTAGCCGAAGTCCGTGGTATTTCAACAGGCAAGAAGTCGTTGCGGCAGGCTCTAGATACGAGGATTGGCGAGGGAGGCATCAAAGTTTCTGGCGGTGAACGCCAGCGGCTCGCGATTGCGCGGGCGCTTTTGCGGAACCCCGACCTCATTATTTTCGACGAGGCAACTTCGAGCTTGGATTCCATCACCGAGAAGTCCATTACGGAAACGATTCGGGAAATTGCTAAATCTAGACCAAATCTCATAACTGTTATGGTGGCGCACCGACTTTCGACCATTGCGCATGCCAATACGATCTATGTTTTAGAAAAAGGAAAAGTGATTGAGCACGGCACGCACAAGGCGCTTCTCGGGAAACACGGGCTCTATGCGGCATTGTGGCGCGAGCAGAGTGGGGGTACGTCATAGTGCAGAGTTCAAGATGGGCAGGACGGAGCAGAACAAAACAAAAAACCGCCGTAAAATCGCCGCATTCTTATATGCTGATGTTCTCAAGAACATCAGCATATAAGGAAAATGCCACATACAAGGAAAACGCGCGGTGTGATATTATTGCGTTATGCCAAAAGAGACCAAAAGCTTTCATCATTTGGAGAGGATCGTGCGGGGATTTGCGAACCACCGCCGGATTGAGGTTCTTGACCTTTTGGAAAAACATCCGGAACTTTCAGTGATCCAGATCAGCGAGAAGCTGCGAGTTAATTTCAAAACAGTAGCTGACCATGTTCGGCGGCTCGCAATCGCCGGCCTTCTGATGAAACGTTCGGAGGGTGCGAGCGTGCGGCACAAGCTGACCAGCCGTGGAGCTCATATTCTGAAGTTCTTGAGAACATTAGAATAAGATGGTTGACATTCAGTGGGGCCGGGTGTAGGTTGTGAGCAGATATCCCCAGGGGAGGGGTTCCGTGGAAAAGTCAGAAGAGAGATCCGTGCCCGCACGCTTCTCCAATGTGCAAGACGCTCTTCGGTTTTTGTGTTTTCACCCGCTCTTTCGGGATGAACAGGGCGGGCCCATGTTTGAGTTCTGTCGCGATGACGAGTTCGAGTGGACCCACCCGGCTGTCGGAAGGGTCGAGGGAGACGAACCGGGCGATGCGAAACTGCGGGTAATCCTGCGGTGTACTCCGTGGGACACATCGCGCAGTCCCGATTTTAACGTCGAGAGCATCGCGGAAGCCGTAGCCCAGGGCACGAAGCGCCCCGAGCATCCGTGGTGCGTCAGCGCGCCGTCGTATGACGAGGCGCTCATAAAACTCGCAAATCTCGTGTATGCCGATTGCGCGGACGAAAATTTCCTCGGCAGCCGCTGAATTCAACGGCTGTTTTTTTGCGACAATTGATTTTTTAATTCGGTTGCCGTAGAATTGGCGTATACACCCCTATAAGCCGTGGAGCGGGGGCATTTTCGTATTTATGGCGGTCCCGCCGCGGGCGGGATGCTCAGTTTTTCTAAACTCACCAAAGTTCGTTAAGAAAAAATGGCAAAAGACAAAATCATCATAAAAGGGGCGCGGGAGCACCCCGTAAAACTTGCTGTGCTAGCCACGGGGCAAACAAAATCATCGTCATGAAAGATAAGATTATTATAAAAGGCGCGCGGGAGCATAACCTCAAGAATATCAATCTCGAAATACCTCGGGACAAGATGACGGTGTTCACGGGGCTTTCGGGTTCGGGGAAATCGAGCTTGGCGTTCGATACGATTTTCGCCGAAGGCCAACGGCGCTACATCGAATCCCTGTCCGCCTATGCGCGGCAGTTTTTGGGGCGGCTCGATAAGCCCGACGTAGACGAAATAGAGGGACTTTCTCCGGCCATTTCGATAGACCAAAAGAGCCACTCGGCGAACCCGCGCTCAACCGTTGCCACCATCACCGAAATTTATGACTATCTCCGTGTGCTTTTCGCGCGCGCGGGGAAGCCATACTGTCCCCGGTGCGGGAAGGAGATTAAAAAACTCACGAACGAGGAGATCGTGGACGTTGCGATAGATTTTTCAAAAGAAAATAATGCAAACCCTTCAACTCCGCTCAGGGCAGGGAAGAATATGGTTATCTTGGCGCCGGTCGTTTACGGCAGAAAAGGGGAGTACTACCAAATGCTCTATGACTTTCTGAACGCTGGATTTTCCGAGGTGCGCATTGATGGCGCGTACCACTCGCTTCGCCAGCGTATTGAGCTCTCGCGCTATAAACAGCATACGATAGAACTTGTGGTTGACCGCATTCCCGCGGGATTAGATTTTGGAACGCAAGGAAATTCGCATGGGCGCGTTCGCATTGCCGAAGGCCAAAAGCCGGAGGCGCGCTATTCGCATGCCAAAGACAATCGTCTGCGACTCTCGGAAGCCATCGAATCGGCCTTGAAGTACGGGAACGATGTGGCAACCATCATTACGGACAAAGAAATTTCACTCTCCGCGAAATTCACTTGCCCAAGCGATGGATTTTCGTTTCCCGAGATTGAGCCCCGCCTTTTCTCGTTCAATAGCCCCTACGGAGCGTGCCCCACGTGCCATGGGCTTGGAACGGAGGATTTGTGGTCCGAAAAGATATGCGAAGCATGCAAGGGGAAACGGTTGAAAGAAGAAAGTTTGAACGTGCTTCTCAATGGGAAAAGCATCGCGACGGTTGCGGCGTTTTCGGTGGATGAGGCATCGGAATTTTTTAAAGGACTATCGCTCAAATCCGAGAGCTCCAAGCTCATCGCCGAGGCGCCGCTTCGGGAGATTCGGAGCCGGCTTAAGTTCCTTTTCGACGTGGGGCTTGAGTATCTCACACTCGACCGCAAAGCGGGGACGCTCTCGGGCGGGGAATCCCAGCGGATACGGCTTGCGTCGCAGATTGGCTCGCGCCTCGTGGGGACGCTCTATATTTTGGACGAACCGACGATCGGGCTCCACCAGCGGGACAACGCGAAGCTCATCAAAACACTCCACGAATTGCGTGACCTCGGGAATACCATCATCGTGGTTGAGCACGACGAAGAAACGATACGAGAGTCGGATTATTTGGTGGACATCGGGCCGGCGGCTGGCGTGCATGGCGGGCGTATTGTGGCGCAGGGGCCGATACCGGAAATTTTCAAGGACAAAACGAAGACCTCACCGACGCTTGAATATCTTCGCGGGAAAAAATTTATTGAAGTGCCAAAAAAACGACGGGAAGTGAAAATTTCTAGGGAGGGCAAACCCTTCGACAAAGCTCAGGGCAGGCAAGAACTCTTGAAAATCCGAGGGGCGTACGCGAATAATTTAAAAAACATCAATGTTGATATTCCCTTGAAGCGGTTCACGGCCGTAACGGGCGTTTCGGGTTCGGGGAAATCGAGCTTGGTCTACGATGTGATCTACAAGGCGCTTGCTAACAAGTTCAATCACGCGACGTATAAAGCGTGCGGTTACAAGGAGATGCTCGGGTTGGAGCATATTAATCGTGTTGTCAACATAGATCAATCGCCGATCGGTCGCACGCCACGCTCGAACCCGGCAACGTACGTGGGCGCGTGGACGTTTATTCGCGACCTTTTCGCGGGCACGGAGGACGCCCGAGTGCGGGGATATAAGCCGGGACGGTTCAGTTTTAACGTGCCGGGTGGGCGGTGCGCGAATTGCGAGGGGCACGGCACGCTCGCCATCGAAATGCACTTCTTGCCTACGGTCTATGTAACCTGTGAGGTGTGCAAAGGAAAGCGGTTTGACCGCGAAACGCTTGAGGTGGAATATAAAAACAAGAATATTTACGATATTCTCCAGATGAACATCGAAGAAGCCACGAAGTTTTTTGAGGATATTCCGTGGCTTCATGACCGGCTTATCATTCTCGAGGAGGTCGGTTTGGGGTATTTGCAACTTGGGCAATCAGCCACGACCCTCTCGGGCGGCGAGGCCCAGCGCGTAAAGCTTTCTGCAGAACTTGGGAAACGGGACACGCACCGTACGCTTTATTTGCTTGACGAGCCCACAACAGGACTTCATTTCGCGGACGTGGACCAGCTCTTGAAAGTACTTCAGCGTCTTGTAGATCGCGGAAATTCAGTGGTCGTTATCGAGCACAACCTCGACGTCATTAAAACCGCCGATTGGGTTATCGACTTGGGTCCCGAAGGAGGGGAAAAGGGCGGTCGCGTGGTCGTCGCCGGTACGCCCGAAGAAGTGGCGCGGAAGAAAGAGAGTTTTACCGGGGAGTACTTGCGGAAAGTTTTGAAGTAGGGTATTGTGTAAGAAGCGACTTAATTTAAGGAGGCACACCGTGTCAATTTCGCTTGAGTCCAAGCTGCACATTGCGAAGCGCGAGGATGTCGCTGATCTATTTTTTATCACGTGCACGGAAGAGGAAGCCCTGAAACAATGGATTGAAGAGCATAAAAAGATGTGCCGATATTTCTCGGCAACCACAGATAATCCTTCTCATCCGAAATGGTGCATTGCAAGTTCCCCTTTGACATATTCCTTCAGGCCCAACACCGTTCTTACAACCTGCACGGTAACGTGTTTGTGCGGCGAGAGCAAAGATATTACCGCCTACGAGAATGCCTAGTTTTTCGGCGCGATTCAATTCGCGCTTTTTGTTTGCGAAAAGTGTTGAGATAGCACGGCGTCCTCATATTCTCTTATTCTCGAGAATAAGAGAATATGAGGGGTTGTTGGGCGTTTGCCGTTGGCCCTTGCGGAGGGGCGTTGAAAAAAGTAGTTCTACGGAGTACGCTTGTTTTAGCTTGTCTTATCGGAGGATGCGAGAATGAAATGCTTGAGTGTCCATCAGCCATGGGCCGACCTTGAAGTCGACGGCATCCGTTCACTCGAGATTCGATGTTGGCCAACCAACTATCTCGGACCGCTTTTGATCCATGCCGGTCTTAAGGTTGAAAAGAAAGAGTGCGAGCGGTTTGGCAGGAACCCGGGAGTTACCGGTGTAATCATCGGGGTTGTTTCCTTGACTAACGGCACAAAACGAGTTTCTACGAGAGAGTGGGAGGAACTTCGTTCTCTCCACCTCGAATCGGGACCCAGGTGTTATGGGAATAAGACATTTGCGTGGACATTTGAAAGTGCGCAACGATTTTTGGAACCGATCTTGTTTCGCGGAGTGCTTGGACTTTTCGACGTGCCTGACGCGCTGATCCCCAAGCCGAAGTTTTGTATTGTGCGCGGCGGCAAAGTTGTTGAGAGTTTTTTGCCTGGCCGCTATGCGGGATGCCGAACACACAAGATATTCGGCCGACTTGATTGCGCATCAGGAAAGCGCCTTATGAAAAAAGAGAACCGCGTTTTCTTTTTCACGTGGGACGACGCAATCATCATGGGGTACCGGCCGTGCAAGAAGTGCAAGCCGATGCCGAATGATGCCTACCCGAAATAACACCCGACCCAAGAGTCGGGTTTTTTGTTATACTGAATACATGATCAAGATCAACGGTAACGACATTATGCGGAGCGGGAAAAAGATAGGGTGGATCGATGGCAATGACATCCGCGATTACGAGGGACAGAAAGTTGGCTGGTTTGAGGACAACGACATTTATAACGTGGGCGGCAGAAAGATTGGGTATGTGGAAAACGGTTATCTCAACGCTTCGGACGGCGGCACAAAAGTTCCGTTCGAAAAGATAAACCGCGAGATAACCGGCGGCGTGCTCACGGAAGTGCAAAAATGCGCGATTTATATGCTGTTGGATTAGCGAAAACGGCCTCTTGACAGGATTTTTGCTATCTGCTATACTTTCCACATGGTTCCAAGTCGATCGCCTGCGGACTGGGACAGCAATTGAAACAGCGGGCTTAGCGACGAAAGTCGCCGGACTACAAAACACATCCCCGAGCTGCTGCAGCGGCTCGGGGATCATTCTTTTTTAGAGAGAAGTGCGTGATTTATATGTTGCTCGATTGAAATGAATTATTGCGAATGAGCGCCAATCTTTCGGTGCCATGCTATAGCATAGCGCTATGATGCATCACAGCGCCGGAGTGCGGCGCTATGACGCGTCATAGCGCCGAGAAACGAGCTATTGTGTGCGTCGAGATGATGTAATAAAATACAGCCGATGAAATCGCTTTATAAAAATCTCCCCGACACACCTGGGGTGTATTTAATGAAGAATAGCTTGGGCGAGCTTTTATACGTTGGGAAAGCGGGGAACCTAAAGCGGCGGGTGTCGAGCTATTTTTTGCGGCCCCACGACACGCGGATTCAAACATTGGTAAACCAGATAGCGAAAATCGAATACAAGAAAACCGACAGCGCACTCGAAGCGCTTATTTTGGAGGCAGAGCTTATTAAGGAGTTTGCGCCGCCCTTTAATATTAAGGAGAAGGACGACAAAAGCTTTCTTTACTTCGAGATAACGAAAGAAAAGTTTCCGCGCGTTCTTCTCATCCGCGGACGAGAAGCGCGGAACGACGTAGAACGCACGCAGATCAGCGCAGACAATTTTCCGCGCAAGTCAGCGTTCAGTCAGCGTAAGTCAGCGGCGAAGCAGTATGGGCCGTTTACTTCTGCCTCAAGCGCGCGGGAGGCGCTGAAGATACTGCGCCGGATATTTCCGTGGAACACTCACGCTAACGCGCACAATGCGAATACTGCAAATGACGCGCGAATGCCACGAAAATGGGAATATTCGCGGCATTCGCATAAATTTGCAGATTTGCATTATGGCGGCGCAAGTCGACCGTGTTTTGATTACGAGGTTGGTTTGTGCCCCGGAACATGCATTGGGGCGGTTGCGCGGGAAGAGTACCTCAAAACGGTGAAAAACCTGCGGCTTTTTTTTGAGGGCAAGAAGAAAAAGGTTCTGCGGAATCTCGAAAAAGAGATGGCGGTGGCGAGCAAACGCCTTGAGTTCGAGAAAGCCGAAAAGCTCCGCCGGCAAATTTTCGCCCTCCAACACATTCGCGACGTCGCTTTGATTTCGGAAAACAATTTCCAATTTCCAATTTCCAATTTTCAAACCGTGAAGCGGATCGAGGGCTATGATGTATCCAACATCTCCGGCACATCCGCCGTGGGTTCGATGGTTGTCTTTACGAACGGCGAGCTGGACAAGAACGAATACAGGAAATTTCGGATTAAAATGGTTACGGACTCGAATCCTGCCCGCCGACATCCTTTATCGGTGGTAGGCGGGGACGTCGGCATGCTGAAAGAGATGCTTCGGCGGCGATTTTCCCGCCATCATTCTCCCATTCTCACGAATGGGAGAATGATTGGTGCGCGCAACAAACGGAGCGATGAACGAAACTGGCCACTGCCTCATTTGATACTTATTGACGGCGGCAGGGGACAGGTGAATGCGGCAAAAAGCGTTCTCGCGGAGAGGGGTTTAAAAATTCCCGTGATCGGGATTGCCAAGGGCGCGAAGCGGAAGCGGAACGATATTATCGGTTTCGTGCCGAAGTGGACGGACAAGCGTACGCTCGTGCGCGTGCGCGACGAAGCGCACCGGTTCGCCATCGGGTATCACAAAAAGGTGCGGGGAAGGGAGTTTATTGGAAGGAGCTAGGAAGCAAAGATTTTATTGCTTCTGCATTAAGCGTATATGCGCGCACGAAAGAATCGTCAACGTGGGCATAGAGAATACCCTCGCCGTTTTTTGTTTCTACAAATTGGCTGGCAAACGTAATGGTTTCTGCTTGGCTATCCTGTATCAGTGGTTGGGGGGAAACCCAATCAATTTTTCCGTTTTCGTAATCGTAGATGAAAAGACCAACAGAAAACATTCCGTACTTGATTTTATCGCTAACTTTTTGATTGGCCTCCCGACCGTTCATTATGCCCAGCATTTTCCCTTCGCCAACGTCAATGAATGTCCGCGGCAGAAGAGGTCCCGGCGAGGCATGGCCCGCTATCCAGGGAATGTTGTGTTCCGCGGGGTGAAATGCCACACCGCCATATTCCCAGGGCTTGCCCATGTCCTTGGCCGTTGCTACCCTCACAACCGAATAATGAGTGCCATTCCGTCTCTCGCTGGCCTCTACGAGGTTATGTCTTGTGCCGTTTTTATTGAGCGGCGCAATCGAAACTTCTTTCGCGCCCCGAACACCGGTTGTAAGCTCCGGATGATCTTCGGTAAGAGCCGGCTCCGTCATTTCGAGAGAGTCCAAATCTTTGCCTACGGCATGTCCCAAGTGAATTGCAGTCCAATGCTGATCCACGCCGCGAACCGGAATTGTGAAATACATATGCATCAATCCAGTATTTTCATCAATCCAAATGTCAGGATCTTCAAGTCCGATAAAATCGTTTTTTCCGGCAAGCTTTCCCACGATTTCAGATTCATTGTTGATCTGGAGGCGCCCCTTTATTTCAAAGTGCTCCAGCGAGTCCCCGCTAATTCTATGAAGCTCGCTCCTGTCGACATTGCCCCTGAAATGAAGATCGCCGCTCCTGCTTGTTATACACCTAACGATTCCCTCCCGATATCCGGAAGCGGGATTCAGGGTTATCGCCATTACGCGCTTGAACCGCTCGTCAGTTTCCGTGACTTTCCCGGGATGTTCAACGGCGGCCGTTCTTTCTCGGCTTCTGGTCATTATTTTTTTCGGGAGGATGTCTCGCTTAGTGCAAGAACATGCGAGATTTTGTCTTACTACAACCTAACAACTAAAACCTAAAACCTGATTGCTACTGCACCGTTACGGTGATCTTGAGCGTGCTGTACGTTTCCGAATAGAAATTGTGCGGGCCAGTGCCGAGCGGGGACGTGTCGAAAGTTACGCTCGCGCCGGGTGCGATCACCGTTTTCGGAAAGGTTTGGAGCGTGATCTCGTGCGTTACGGAGTCGGTGTTCGTAAAAACGATCTTGTCTCCCCGTTTCACGACGAGCGAGGTCGGCGAAAACGTGTAGTTTTGTATCGTAAGGGTGTAGGACGGAATTTGCACTTCGTTTTCGTACACTATTGAAAAGCGTTGACTTCGAGCTTCGGTCGCGGGGTTCGTGTTGAATTTCAAAACAACCACGTAGTCGCCCTTCGCGATGGTTGTTTTTGAAGGATTCGTTGCGCCCACATACACGTCGCGCGTGTTCCACGTGTACGACGTTTGGCGGATGCCCGTTTCTTGCAGGATCCACCCGGCGATGGAATTATCCGCCGCGTTCACGAGATAGATCTCTCCTTTGAATCCCACCTCCTTACTCCACTGGATAATATTGTTTTTGCTGAATATCCATTTAGCTCCCGCAGGTGGTGCCGTAAGGTTGGCTAGTGGTTTTATGGGAGAAGGAGTTGGTGCGGACGCAGGTGTTGGTTTGGTTGCGGCGGGGGAAGGTGTCGGCGTTGCGCCAGGCGTAGCGGGAGTTGGTTCACTGGCTGGCAGAGGAGCGGAAAGCTGGGGTTCCACGATAGGAGAAACAGGTGTTTCGTTCGTATCGGGTTTTTGTATGCCGACCCAAATGAGTACGACGAGCGCAATAACCGATACGGCAATAAGCTTGAGAGATTTAGGTTTGATGATAATAGCCATGGTTCGATTGTAGCATATGATAGGATAAACAGAGAATCTTCGCTTGGGAGGATTCGTATGTACGATGACTCGTACGAAGGATTTCGCGACTATACTCCCGAGCTAACGATAGTCGGGAAGAGATGCACGATTCCTGACGACGATCTCAAAGATTGGACATGGACACTGGTGCGAGGAAATTTTACCGTGGAAGAAATAGACGGATTCCTCAAGAGATTGAACGCGAGATATGCGTCTTCGCCGATCGCAGATCGACTTTGTATCATTGCCCAAGTATTCGGCGATTACGATCCATTTGAAATCGAAAATTGGCCATTCGAGGAACAAGATAACTTTGATCGTATCTTGCAAAAGCTTCGAAAAAATGGATATGGTATTTAATAATATGTTGAAAACCGCACCAATCGTAACGACGCTACGGAACGGCGGTGTGGGTGTTGTGCCCACCGACACGATCTACGGAATTGTCGGTTCGGCATTGAACCCAAAAACTGTCGCGCGAATCTATAAGCTCCGCCGCAGAAATCCCAAAAAGCCGATGATCATTTTGATCGGTTCAATGGGAGATCTGCGGCGTTTTGGTATTCGGCCGAGTTCCGCAACGGCAAGGCGATTGCGGCAGTTTTGGTTTAGCAAGAAAACCGGGTCAGTGAGCGTGGTTTTACCGATACGTTTCAGGATTCACGCTTCACGTTTCAAGTACCTCCATCGCGGCACGAACACGCTCGCGTTTCGGTTGCCGAAATCGGCACGGTTGCGGAAGTTGCTCCAGAAAACTAGGCCGCTTGTTGCACCCTCCGCGAATTGGGAAGGGGAACCACCCGCGAAAACTATCCGCGAGGCGAAAAGATATTTTAAAAATAATGTGGATTTTTATGTTGAAGCGGGACGGCTTGATTCGCCGCCCTCGATGCTCGCGAAGATAGAGAGGGAGAAGGTTGTCGTGTTGCGAAAAGGCGCAGAAAGCATGTAACTCCTACCCCATCTTTTTCGCCCCGTTCGTCTATTCTCTAATTCTCACGAATTAGAGAATAAGAGAACATTTGCTCGGTATCGCCGCAATCAAACCGATTGGCGAGGATGCTGTCCGCGTCATCACGATCAACGAGACGACAATCGTGGTCAACGATGTAGCACCAAAACTCCCGCTCGACGGAGCCCAAGTTGAAAGCCACACCGGCAATGGCTGGGTCGTCGTCGAGAAGCGGACGGACGGATTGTATGTGGGCGGCAACAAGGTCGTTCTGTATCTATCCCGACGTCAGCAAGGTAGCAAGTCGCTGAATGGCTACGAGTTGCGCGACGAACCGACAAGGAAGCCGGTGTTCAATGCAAACCTCCTGGACGCCCTCCTTGAGAACCCACACCTCATTCCTGAGGACTGGAAGAAGGACGGCGAGGGTTACACCCGCCACATCTTCTTTTGGGGAACGATCTATCGCAGCCCGGGCGGCGACCCCTTCGTGTATTCCCTGTTTTGGAGTGACGATGGGTGGCACCGGGGCTCTCGCTTCCTTCTCGACGTCTGGAACGTCGCTCGCCCCGCGGCTCTGCGCGCCGTGCCTACCGGCAGGCAGGCAAGTTGAAATACTTTTGTTCGGGCCTTCGACAAGTTTTGTCGGAGGCCCTTTCTTTTCATGCTATAATTTCTTTATGCCCCGTAAGAGAATTTCGAACGACGGGGGGGCGATTACCGGCTTGCGATGTTGTTCTAGTATCTAACGATTCAATAGATCTTGAAAGTTTCGCACAGCAATATATAAAACTAATTCGAAATTCCTCTACGGGGTATGCTCACGGACGACATACGACAATTTTTTCATGGCGATGTGGCGGATGACGAGAAGACGCTCGCCGAATATAGCCACGATTATTCGATTTTTAGCGTGAAGCCGCAGATGGTGGTGTTTCCGAAAGACGCGGAAGACGTGAAAAACCTTGTGAAGTTTGTGAACCGTAAAAGAGAGGAGCGTGCTGCGTCCTCCGAAGCATTGGCGAAGGACGGAAATATTTCGCTCACGGGGCGTTCGGCGGGAACGGACATGACGGGCGGGCCGCTTACGGAGTCCATCGTGGTGTCGTTCACAAAATATTTCAACCACGTGAAGGAAATCAGATCCTTCGATGCGTCTTCTCTCGACGCGACTCGAGACAGGCAGGACGACAACGGGGGATACGCCGTGGTCGAGCCGGGGGTTTACTACCGCGATTTCGAAAAACAGCTGAAAGAAAGGGGACTGCTTTACCCGCCCTATCCGGCATCGAAAGACCTTTGCGCCATGGGTGGCATGATCAACAACAATTCCGGCGGGGAACGAACGCTCGCGTATGGCAAGACCGAGGACTATGTTCTGGAGCTCAAAATGGTGCTTGCGGATGGAGAAGAGCATACCATCCGGCCGCTTTCCGGCGCGGAGCTCGAAACAAAACTCAAGGAGAAGTCGTTCGAGGGCGATATCTACCGAAAACTCCATGAACTTCTTGAAAAGAACTACGACGTCATCAAAGCCGCGAAGCCGAAAGTATCGAAAAACTCCGCCGGTTATTTCCTGTGGAACGTGTGGCCTGCCCGCCAATCGCCTGAGGTGAAGCCGATGGCAGGCGGGGATAAAGAAACATTTGACCTCACGAAGCTCATCGTGGGTTCGCAGGGAACGTTCGGACTCCTCACAGAAGCAAAGCTCCGTCTTGTGAAGGAAAAGAGATTCGGCAAGCTCGCGGTTGTTTTTTTGCGCGACCTTGCGCCGCTTGCGGATATGATTGTGGAAACCCTGAAGTTCAACCCCGAAAGCATCGAGTCGTACGACGACAAAACACTCTGGGTGGCGCTGAAGTTCCTGCCAGGTATCATTAAATCCATGAAGGGGAACTTCTTGAAGCTTGTGTGGAAATTCATTCCCGAAGCCCTGATGGCGCTGAAAGGGGGACTGCCGAAGATGATCTTACTCGTCGAGCTTACGTCGGACGACAAGAAAGAGCTTACGGGCCGCATGCAGGCGCTTCGCGATGACTTCCAAAAGTTCCATGTGCCCGTGCGGGTCTTGCGTGACCATTCCGAGGAAGAAAAATACTGGATCATCCGCCGGCAGAGTTTTAAACTGCTCCACGACCACTCGATCGGGAAAGATACCGCGCCCTTTATTGACGACGTGATTGTGGAACCGAAATATCTTCCCGAGTTTTTGCCGAGATTGAACGCGATCCTCGATAAATACAAGAAGGATCTTATTTATACCGTTGCCGGCCACCCGGGGAACGGGAATTTCCATATCATTCCGCTTATGGATTTACAGGACGAGCGAGTGCGGAATCTCATCCCGGTCATTTCGGACGAAGTGTATAAACTGGTGTCCGGGTACGGCGGTTCTATTACCGCAGAGCACAACGACGGGCTTATTCGCACGCCGTATCTCGAGGGAATGTACGGGAAAAAGATCACGGGGCTTTTTGCCGAAGTAAAAAATATCTTCGACCCGAAAAACATTTTCAACCCGGGCAAAAAAGTGGGAGGGGATCTGCAGTACGCGTTGAAGCATATCAGCCACCATTAGAGAACCGTGTTTTTATCCGAAATGCTAGAATAGTCCTATGGATTCCGAACATCTCCAGACAATATCTTTCGGCATTATCCTTGTGATCGTGGCGGGTCTTACAATCCTCATTTTTTTGCCGTCCCTGAACGCCGTCGTGCTCGCGCTCACATTCTCGATTGTTTCAAAACCCCTTTATGGAGGTATCCGGAAATTTGTTAAAAATGAAAGTTTCGCTTCGTTTTTTACGGTGCTCGCGATAACCGTTATCGTGGTGGCGATACTCGTGTTCGTCGGAACCCGGCTGTTCCAGGAAACCCGGGACCTCTACGACCGGCTTGCGAACGGCTTGGACAGCGATTTTTTGAACCAAGTGCTGACCTTCGTTGGCGGGGAGCGTGGCGGCTCCGAGCTGAACGTCATCGAAAATCTTGGGACGTATTTGCGCCAGATCGCGGGGTGGCTCCTTGAACACCTCTCGCCGATATTTTCCGGCCTCATTAATTTCTTTGGCACGTTCTTCTTGAGTTTGCTTGCGCTCTACTATTTACTTCGTGACGGAGAAAAATTTGAGAAAACACTGAAGTCGCTTAGTCCGCTATCGGGACGCGATAACGACAAGATCCTCGAACAGTTAAAAACCGCCGCGCATTCCGTGATCAACGGATCGCTCATGGTTGCCGTGGTGCAAGGGGTTTTCGCCGGTCTTGGATTCCTTATCTTCGGCGTTCCAAACGCGACGCTTTTGGGGCTTGTTACCATTCTCGCTTCGTTGCTTCCGGTTGTGGGAACCGCAATTATCGTGATGCCCGCAGTCGGGTATCTTTTCCTTTCGGGGGCGGTATTGCAGGGCGTCGGGCTCTTCCTGTGGGGAGTGTTCATCGTGGGGGTGATCGACAATGTTTTGCGGCCGAAGCTTATCGAGCGCGGAACAAAGATACATCCGCTTCTCATACTCTTGAGCGTTCTGGGCGGCATTAGCACCTTCGGATTTATGGGGTTTCTTATCGGCCCGCTTGTTTTGAGCTTCCTGTTCGCATTGCTCAGTATCTACCCCACGATCGTCGCGAAGAGATCGGGATAGCATATGGAAAATCATCGTGACGAATCCCTCACTCGTGGAGGATTGATTCGGGAGCGCTCAAAAACAACTCAATGATTATGCAAATATGGTCGGCAAACAAAAAAACGGATGATCTTACGCGCGGCGCGCCGATCCTCCAAGAGTGAGGGATGAATGTTTCAAAGGATTCGTTTGGCCCGGAGTATGTGCTTCGTGTTCACGACGGAAAACTTGGCATGACCGGGTATCTTGTGATCGACAATACGACGCTCGGTCCCGGGAAAGGAGGGATTCGCATGACGCCGGGCGTAACGGAAGACGAAGTATTTCGCCTCGCGCGAACGATGACGTGGAAAAATGCGCTTGCGGGGATTCCGTTCGGCGGGGCGAAAGCAGGCCTCGTGATCCCCGAAGGGACCCCGCCCGAACTCAAAAAACAATTCGTGCAGAGTTTCGCCCGGGCGCTCAAGCCATTTATTCCGGGTAAATATATTGCCGGACCGGACGTGAACAGCGGCGAAAAGGAAATGCAGTGGTTTTCGGAGGCGGTGGGCATGTGGGAAGCGGCGACAGGAAAGCCGGCAAATTTCTGCGCAGAAGATATCAGAGAAGGCAAAAAACCTCGTAAAGCGACAGGGTCGCCACGGGGCAGGTGCGGTTTGCCGCACGAACTCGGAAGTACCGGGTTCGGCGTGGCGCATGCGGCGAAAGTTGCGGCAGAAGTGATGGGCCTGCAACTTCGTGGTGCGACCGTTGCGATCGAGGGGTTCGGAAACGTGGGGACGTTCTCATTCAAGTTTCTGAAAAAAATGGGCGCGAAAATCGTGGCGGTTTCGGACAGCCGCGGCACAGCATACCTCGAATCGGGTCTCGACTTCGCCATGCTCCACAAATTGAAGGCAGAGAAAAAATCGGTTGCTGACTACGCGGGAGCCCTTCAGCGCGGTTCCCCTCAACCGAGTTCGGGACAGGCAGGGCAAGCAAAAAAATTAAGCAAGGAAGAATTATTCGGTTTGCCGGTTGATATTTTGATTCCTGCGGCGGTAACGGACGTCATTAATGACTCAAACAAGAACAGCATTAAGGCAAAACTTATCGTCGAAGGCGCGAACATTTGTATGCGCGAGAGCACCGAGAACGAATTGTTCAAAAGGGGAATGGTGATCGTGCCGGACTTCGTGGCGAACGCCGGCGGCGTGATTTCTTCGTACGCCGAATATAGGGGAATGAGTCCGGAAGAAATGTTTAAGCTCGTCGAAGAACGGATAACACATGCTACGCGCGAAGTAATGGAGAAGAGTATTCACGAGAAGCGGAATCCGCGCGAAATGGGGATGGAGATCGCACGGAAGAAGATTGAGGAAGGGGTAAAGAAAAAGGAGCAGACATTTTAGGATCTCATTTTGCTATACTGAATCAGCGTCCACGTCTATGATCTACGACGACATCAAAAATTATCATAAGCAGTTTGCCTACGAGCCGAAGGTGGAAAACCCCGTAAAGCTTCGCCATGGGGCACGCGCGGCGAAGAAGTTCGTGGTGGTCGGCATGGGCGGGTCGCATCTGGCGGCAGACCTTTTGAAGATGTGGAAACCCGAGCTCGACCTTTTGATTTGGAAAAGTTATGGGTTGCCGCCCCTTAAGGACTTAAAAGACCGGCTCGTGATCGTGAGTTCGTATTCCGGCACTACGGAAGAAACGATTGATGCGTTCAATGAAGCGAAAAAACAACGTCTCGCGCTCGCGGTCGTCGCCGCGCGAGGAAAGCTTGTTGCGCTCGCAGAGAAGTGGAAGGTGCCCTACGTGCAGATGCCGGATTTTCATATGCAGCCCCGGATGGCGCTCGGACTTAGCATGAAGGCGATGCTCGCGCTTATGGGAGATAAACAAGGGCTTGCCGAGGCATCCGCGCTTGGCGTCCATCTCCGCCCATCTCATGAAGAACACCGCGGGAAAGACCTTGCGAAACGTCTCCATGGAAGCGTGCCGATTATCTATGCCTCGGTACAAAATAGTGCGATAGCGGAAAATTGGAAAATTAAATTCAATGAGAGTGCGAAGATACCGGCGTTTTGGAATGTGGTGCCGGAACTGAACCACAATGAGATGACGGGGTTTGACGTGAAGCCTCGCACTACGGCGATCTCAAAAAATTTCCACTTCGTGTTTTTGAAAGATATTGTGGACGACAGAAGGATCGCCAGGCGAATGAACGTGCTTGAGAAACTTTACCACGACCGTGGGTTTAAGGTCGAGGTGATCATGATGCAGGGCAAGACCCCGCTTCAGAAGATTTTCGATGCGCTCATCCTCGCCGATTGGACTTCATATTATTCGGGCAAGCTTTATGAAGTCGACCCCGAACAGGTTCCGATGGTCGAAGAATTCAAAAAAATGATCGGGAAGGCGCAATCATCATGAAAGAACCCCGAGGATTTGAAAATAGTTTTCCGAAACCGGAAACATCGAACGCAAGAGACGAAATTATTCTTAAGGCGATTGAAATGCAGGCATTCAAAGACATTGTTGTGCGCGCTTCGGACAAAATAGAAGCGATACGCGAGGTGCGCGCCAAATTGGAAGAAGAATTTCCAGAAACAAAAGATATTCCCCAAGAGAAGCCAGGTTCCGATGCCGATAATCGAGTAGGAGCTCGTTTAAAAAATCCTCTTGGCGCCACGAAGCCCGCGAATGATTTTTTCATCGCAAAAGCGATCGTAGATAAACTTCGGAAAGAAAAATAGAAAACGGATTTATTCGTATCGAAGCGCTTCCGTGGGATTGAGGCGGGATGCGCGGTAGGCAGGGTAAATGCCGAAGACGATGCCGGTTATGCCCGAAACGAGGGTGGCGAGCACAATGGCCGAGGGGGGCACGACGAATACCCACGCGATGTCCGCGAAGTACGTAACGCCGAAATAAATGAGGCCCGTGAAAAATATTCCTCCGACAATGCCAACGATGCCCCCAATGAACGTAAGTACCACCGACTCGACAAGAAACTGTTCAAGGATGTCGCGGTTCGTGGCGCCCACAGCCTTCCGAAGCCCGATCTCGTGTGTGCGCTCGACGACCGTGACATACATAATGTTCATGATGCCGATGCCGCCCACGACGAGCGAAATGGAAGCGATGGCGGTGAGAAATACCTGGAGAATGGAGGTGATGTCGCCAAGAAGCGAAAGGATGTCTTCTTGCGTTTGAATCGTGAAGTCGTCCTTGAGGGGGTCCATCACGCCGTGATTCCTGCGCAGAATATCCATGACACGGGCTTTCACAAAGTTCATGGTGTACGTGTTATTTGCTTCGACCGAAACCGCGTTGAAGTAATCAATGCCGAGGAGCTGTTTCTGGGCAACGCTCATCGGAATGATCATCAAGCTGTCCTGGTCGACGCCGAAGGGACCCGTTCCTTTTTCTTCAAGGATACCTATCACTCGGAACGAAATGTCTTTGAGGCGGATGATTTTTCCGAGTGGATTTTGTGTACCGAAAAGACGTTCGGCGAGTGCGGAGCCGATGACGGTTACGTGATTGAATGATTGCACGTCCGAATCGGTAAACGGGAATCCCTTTTCGACATTAAAATTTCGGACTGCGAAAAAGCTTGCGGTAACGCCCTGATACGTCACGGTTTCATCGTTATTTTCGTACACCGCTTTTGCTTGGCCGCGCACTTCGGCGGTCGCACGGGAAATCGAGGGTTCTCGCTCAAGGGCATCGAGATCGCGTTCCCCGAGGGTTTTTATGATAATGCCCTGCACGGACGCGGGCGAGGAGAACCTGCCGCCCCGCGTGGCTCCCGGAACGATGAAGATGAGATTCGAGCCCACGCTTTTTACTTGGTCGATAATGAGCTGTTCGGCCGAGGCACCGATCGACATCAGGAGGATTACAGAACCGATGCCGATAACGATGCCGAGCATCGTAAGGAACGAGCGGAGTTTGGCGTGCCGCAAGCCGTGGATGGACACATGGACAGCGTCTTGTAGTTTCATTTCAATGTTACGAATTTATGAATTTTTACGAACATACGAATATATACTTTTTGTCATTCTGAGTGGAACGAAGAATCTCTTCTGGATCCCTCGCTTTGATCGGGATGACCCCTTCGTGGTCATTTAAAAAACTCACTCCCGTGGCGGTGTTTTTTTCCGATCACCAGTTCGTCGGATTCGATTTCACCGTCTTTCAACTTGATCAAGCGGTCGGCGAATTCCGCGGTGTAGGTTTCGTGGGTGACGAGAATAATAGTTCGCCCGGTGCCGTGAAGGTCCTCAAGGATTTCCATGATCTGCGCGCCGGATTTCGAATCGAGGTTGCCCGTCGGCTCGTCCGCGAAAATAACATTCGGATCGTTCACGAGCGCGCGAGCGATCGCGACCCGTTGTTTTTGTCCGCCCGAGAGCCGACTTGCCTCGGGCTTTGTGTTGCCGGTCACGATCACTTCGTCGCGTATGTCTCCGCGCGTAACGCGCACGAGGTTCGGTTGAGATTCTCTCGAAAATAATATATATGAAATCCCGCCCAATGTGATGGTAGCAACAACAGCAATCCCCATCTTGATGCTAAAGAACTTGAACGTGCTCATATTTTCCATTATCGTCCTTTTCGGCGACTTTCGCAAACTTTTATTTTCCGGGGAAGTGCACTACAATACGGGGATACATGTCTAAGTACTACAACGCACAGAAAACCAGAAATCTTTTTGATCCGAAAGCGAAACAGCCGTTTACAGTGAGCCGTTCGGGCATCGATCTTTTTGTGCAGTGCCAGCGGTGTTTTTATCTCGATAAGCGTCTTGGTACCGCGCGGCCGCCGGGGTTTCCCTTTAGCTTGAATAGCGCCGTGGACGCGCTTCTTAAAAAAGAATTTGATAGCCATCGCGCCAAAGGTTCTGCGCATCCATTAATGAAAAAATACGGCGTTGACGCGGTGCCCTACGCGCACAAGGAGATTGACGCGTGGCGGGATTCCTTGCGGCGGGGGATACAGTATTTTTACGAGCCGCTCAACATGACGATTCGCGGCGGCGTGGATGACGTGTGGGTGAATTCGAAAAAAGAACTGCATATCGTTGATTACAAGGCGACGTCGAAGAGTGGGGAGGTTTCGCTTGATGCCGAGTGGCAAGACGGCTACAAACGGCAAATGGAAATTTACCAGTGGCTATTCCGCAGGAACGGTTTTAAGGTTTCGGATACCGGTTACTTCGTGTACTGCAATGGCGATGCCGATAAGGAGGCGTTCGACGCGAAGCTCGAATTCGATATAAAACTGATTCCCTATGTGGGAAATGATGATTGGGTAGAGCAGACAGTCCAAAATTTACACGCATGTCTTATGTCGGACGTACTGCCCGAAAAAGGTGCGGACTGCGATTACTGCGCCTATTTCGAGGCGCGATCTACGATAAGTAAAAGTGGGGCTTGAGAAGGCCGGCGTGCGGGAGTATGCTGTGAGGAGCAGGAAGAGCGTTTCATGGAGGTCGCCGTGCGAATGCCAAAGCGTTTCTTCACCGTCCTGCATCTCCTGGTTATCTGCCTTATTTACGCCTCCCCGTTCCTTATTCCGTGGAAATGGATCCTTGTTCTTGCGGTATTGTATTTCGTGCAGATAAAAACGTTGGGAGGGTGCGTCCTCACTAAAATAGAGTTCGGCTCCTACCACGAGAGCGCTTATTGGCATTACTTGAACTGGCTTGGGCTACGGTGCAGGAAAGAAAGCGTAAATATAGTGATTGACTACATCGCGCCGCCCCTTGTTCTGTTTGGCGCAGTTCTCTATCAAACATTCGGCCGCTGCCTGTTCTGCTAAGCGGCCCTTTTAAAAAGTTGTAAAACAATCAAGATGTTCTTTGCCCGAAAACCGGAAACGTTACAGTGGACGTTCCATGCGCGTAATAAAATGCGTTTTTACCGGTTGTCTGAACAGCGCGTGCGACAGGTATTACATGCGCCGAAGCGCGTGGAGGAAGGAGTGGCGCCGAAAACGGTTGCGATGATGCAGCCAGTTTCGCCAACGTATCGATACGTTGGCGAAACTGGCTCGAGCTCATTCGGCAAGCTCAGAGTAAATTCCGCGCAGCGGAGCCGAGGGACCCCGCCCCATTCAGAAAAATCGGGCAAACGCGAAGAGACATGGCGGCAGGAAATTTGGGTGATGGTCCAACAGGCGCAGACAAACGCAGACGGTACGCAGACCGGCGCAGACCGTCAGCGTACGTCAGCGTCTCGTCAGCGTACGTCCGCGATAACGAAAGTTATATCCGCGTGGCGATACCCGGGACGGACAAAACCAAAGAGCGACGCATCGCGCGACGCGATCAAGCAGGCGTATAATGAATTTATGAGTAAAATAAAATAACTCCTATGCTTATCACGAGCCCTTCCTTCAAAGACGGAGAAAATATTCCGAAAAAGTTTACCTGCGATGGTTCGACTTCGCTCACCACAGGTGGTTCGACTTCCCTCGACGTTGCTCGGGATAAATCGCTCACCACAGGCGGCGGTATGAATCCCGAACTCCACATCGAGAACGTGCCGCCCGGCACGCAGGGTCTGGCGCTGATTATGGACGATCCGGACGCCACGCGCGGCGGCACGTTTACGCACTGGCTTGTGTGGAACATCGATCCGGGCACGAAGATCATCAAAGAAGAGAGCGTTCCGCCGGGGGCTGTTGAGGGCGTGAACGACTTCGGAAATATCGGGTACGGCGGTCCGTGCCCGCCTCGCGGGGCGAATCCACACCATTACCAATTTAAACTTTACGCGCTTGATGGTATACTGAAATTAAGCAAGGGTGCGGCAAAAGACGCACTGGGGGCGGAGATTGGGAAACATCTCGTTGCCAAAGCAGAACTCGTGGGATTATATCAACGACAATAATTAAAATTATGGCAAGCGCACCACGACCATTTGAAGGACCGCGACAAAATATTTTTCCTCCCAATATCGTTGAGAAGGGGGAGCGGAAAAAGGGGGAGGTTATTCCATTTCCCCAGCGACAAAAGAGCCGCGAAGAATTATTAAGGGAAGCGCATCAAAAGTTGATCCTATCGCAACAAAAGGAGGAACCAGTGGTTGCTACACCGAGGGCGACAGAAGATTTTGAGGCGTATGCGAAGCGACCAAAAGGCGAGAGTTCGAAACTACCTCACGAGACAGTTGTGATTAACGGTCCATGGTGGGATGCTAACAAAGGAGCACAGCGGGAAACCGTGAAATTTAAGTCGATGCTAAAAACATTTACTGCGGATTATTGGCTCATTGAAAGAAACGGTTCGAAGGTAGACGAGATGGTTCCCGGAACGCTTAAAGAGGTGTGATGATTTTTTTATGAATACTTCACCGCACAGCGTCCGCGCTACGACCATTATTCTTCGATGGGGACTCGCGTTCGTGTTTTTTTACGCGGCCATCGCGGGGCTCGTGCGTCCCGAGGATTGGGTTGTGTTCTTCCCGAAGTTTTTACGGGACATGCTTCCCCAGCAATTTTTACTCACGGGATTTTCTCTTTTTGAAATATTTCTTGCCGCATGGCTTTTCTGGGGGAAAAAACTCGTATGGTCTGCCGCAGTATCGGTTGCGATGCTTGTCGGGATCGTAGTGTTCAATTTTGATCTTATGCCCATCGTATTTCGGGATATCGGGCTTATGTTCGCGGCGCTTGCGCTTCTTGAGCTCGCGCGCGGAAGCAGTGGCAAGGTCGAAGGGTAATATTAAAAAACATATGGCGCGGAAACCAAAAAAACGAGTTCGCCAGGGACCGCATTTTTTCCATGGCGACGATCTTCGGCAAACAGCGCTTGATCGCAAACGACGCTCGAAGACGGAACCGTGGGAGAAAAAGAAGCGGGGTAGATAGTTGGATTACGTTATAAGTTGTTAGTCATGGGTCATAAGTTATTTTATGCACGCCTTGCGCACCCGTTTTAAAAAAGATATTGTCGCGGAGTTTTTGCCTGCCCTGCTTGCTCGCCGAAGCCATGCGAAGGTCGGGAGCTCGTCGAAGGGCCACCGACACAAGTCCAACAAAGTTTTAATTCTTTGTTCCGGCATGCCCTCTGTTCCATCTAAGGGGCCATTGCTCGAGTTTTTAGCAAAGAAAGGGTATTGGGTGTTCTATCCGCGATACCGTGGCACATGGGAAAGTAGCGGTAGTTTTTTACGATATCCGCTCGATAAGGACGTATTAGATATCATAGACGAGATTCCAGGGGGATTTAAAGATGCTTATAGCGGTAAGAAATATCGAATTAAGCATCCCGAGATTTATCTTGTTGGCTCGAGTTTTGGCGGTCCGGCAGCGATTCTCGCTTCACGCGACCAGCGCGTAAAAAAAGCCATTCTTATTTCGGCGATCGTTGATTGGACGGTGCCATCACGCGTGGAACGTTTGAGTTTGGTATGGAAATTCTGGCGGGAAGCATTCGGCGAGGCAATCCGGTTCTCAAAGAAGGATTGGGACAAGCTTGAGGGGGGAAATTTTTATAATCCGGTGCGGCACATTCACGAGATCGATGGTAAAAAACTTTTCTTTATTCATGCGAAAGACGACCGAATTGTGACGTATGGACCGGTCGCGAAGTTCGCAAAGAAAGTGGGCGCGCCCATTCTGTCCCTTAAGACGGGAGGGCATTTTGGATTAGGAATACTCACAAAGCCAGCGATATATAAAAAAATCAGAAAGTTTTTGGCGAGTTGACGTGGAAACTCAAGACCGCTTTGCGGCCTGTTTTATTTTTGCTATAATTACAAACTATGAAACTATCCATAGCAATCGTTGGTCTCCCCAATGTTGGCAAATCAACACTTTTCAAGGCGCTCACGAACCAGAACGTCAACATCGCGAATTATCCGTTCGCGACAATAGATCCGAACGTAGGCGTGGTTCCTGTGCCTGACGAACGGCTCAAGAAGCTTGCGAAATTGAGTAACTCTAAAAAGATCGTTCCGGCGGTCGTGGAGTTCTACGACATCGCGGGACTCGTGAAGGGCGCGAACAAGGGCGAGGGACTCGGGAACCAGTTTCTTTCGCATATCCGCGAATGCCAGGCGATCGTGGTCGTTCTCCGCGTATTCCAGAATGCCGAGATCATTCACGTCGAGAATTCCGTGGATCCCGTGCGCGATCTCGAGATCATCAACACAGAACTCATTTTGAAGGACCTCGAAACGGTGGAGAAGCGGCTCGCGAAGGCGGAAGGGGAAGCCCATTCGGCAAGCTCAGGGCAGGCGCGAACGGGCACACAGCAGGCGACCCTCGATTATGACGCCCTGCAAAAGATCAAGGTTGCGTTCGACGCCGGGAAACCGCTTGCCGCCTTCGCCGCGACCGATGCGTCTTATTCTCATATTCTCGAGAATATGAGAATAAGAGAAATGAATCTTTTAACGGCGAAAAAACAGATCTATCTTCTGAACGGTGCAGAAAGCGATGTGCCCGACGAGTTGAAAAAGAAGATACGCGAATTAGGCGGGGATTATATGGTCGCCGACTTATCGAAAAGCACGGGAATTCCGGAGCTCATAAAAAAGGCCTATGACGTGCTCGGGCTCATGAGTTTTCTTACAACGGGCGAAGAAGAAACGCGGGCGTGGACGATCGAGCGCGGGACGAAGGCGCCTCAAGCGGCGGGCGTTATCCATACTGACTTCGAGAAAAAATTCATTCGCGCGGAAGTCGTGAATTGGCAAAAACTCGTGGAGGCGGCTGCCCATTCGGCAAGCTCAGGACAAGCTCAAGGAGCTTGGAACGCGGCGAAGCAAAAAGGGCAGATACGGCTCGAAGGGAAGGATTATATGATGCAGGAAGGAGACGTTATTGTGGTGCGGCATGGATAGAAATCTGCGGAGTGGATTTTCCATTTTTACTGGCGTATTGTAAAAGGAGCTTCAAGAAGAAGGAGGCGGTAGGATGACCATCACATTGACCGATGCGGCGAAAAAGCAGCTTCGTGAGATGTTTGTGGGGGCCGACCCGAAACCGATTGGGATCCGCTTTGCGGTGATCGGTGGCGGTTGTTCCGGCTTCAGCTATCATATGGCGTGGTGGAATCCAGACAACACCCTGGCGCAACACCTGCAGGGCAGAGACCACGCATATGACCTTGACGGCAATGAACTGGACTATGCAACAAAGGCGCGCGTCGTACCGAACGTTCCGGAAGAGCTCAAAATGTTCGTCGACGATATGAGCGCAATGTACCTCACGGGCACCACGGTTGATTATCAGGAAACGCTCCAGGGTTCGGGATTTGTGTTCAATAACCCCAATGTGAAGTCCCAATGCGGTTGCGGAAGTTCGTTTTCGGTGTAAGCATCGCTCCTCTTCGGTTCTGAGAAACCGAGAAGGGGCGATTTTTATTCATAGAGCGAGAATACCCCGTCGGTAAGGACGGGGATGAGAGCTGGGTCGAGCGCTATGTCGCGTCATAGCGCTCGACGAGCAAGGATCGGCAGTTGAGATACCCCACCTGTTGGGGTGGGGTATCTTCATTTGGGCGAAAACTCATGAATTTGGTATACTCAAAAACAGTGAATTTTTGAGGGTGGGTAAGGAGGCGTGCATGGATATGCGGTTCCTGCGGACCCCGCGGTTCAAGGGGGAGCCGCCGTGGCTCAAGAAAGCGTTGGGTGCGGTCGTTATGCTGTGGCTTGTCGCGGCGTTCCTGCCAGCACTCTTCTTTGATCTTTCTGCGGCGATCATCCTTGCTATCGTTTTCTGCGTAGTAGTTGGGTTGTTGTACCTCGCCATTCGTCTTTACTGTATCGTCTGCGATGAAGCCATTGAAAAAGCGCCCAAAATTGCAAAGAAGGGGATAGATGTCGGCGCAAAAACGGTTCGGAGCGGGTATAAAGCATGCCAAAAAGGCGTGAGGAGGGGGATCAAGATCGCTCACCGGTAACGTTATGTTCGCCGCCGATTTTTTCGGCGGTTTTTATTATGAACGGTGCTCAAGCGCGCCGCCTAATGTCTCATCGTCCGCGAATTCGATTTCGCCGCCAGTCGGAAGCCCCCGACCCAGGCGGCTTATTTTTTTGGCGAGTGGGGCAAGCTCCTTCGTGAGGAGCGAGGCATGAAAATCGCCCACCGAGGTGGGATTAAACGCGAGGATAATTTCGTCAGCTTTTCCGCCCAATCCGGCAGCTGCCGGACCTTTCTGGATAAAACTTTTCAAGTTTTGAAGACGCAGTTTTTGCCAGTCCTCGAGAACGCCCGTTTTGGGGATGGGTCCGAGAATGAGGTAGCGGCCCGTGAAGTGCCCGGTATTTTCAAGCGAGAGGAGGTCGGTTTCTTTTTCGACGATCGCGATAACACTTTGCTTGCGCGCCGTACTTTTACAAATATCGCAAAGATTTTCCTTATTTTGGTGCACAAAAAAACACCGTTCGCAGATTTTTATCTGCCGCAGGTCGTCAATATTCTTCGCCAGGCCTCGTATCGCTTCCTGTCCCTGGTTCACTAAATAAAACGCGAGCCGCGTCGCCTGGCGCGGTCCGATCGAAGGAAGTTCCGCGAGTTCGCGGGAAAGCTTGCGGATGGCCTCCGGTAGCTTAGTCATGGATGAGAAGCGGATTGTTGCGGATTGACCTCGGTAGAAGCGGATGAACGCGGATCACTTTCCGCGCGTATCCGCCTCTACACATTTTCTACCTCCGCGTTTATCCGCATCTATTATAACACTCCCACCTCTTGGCTCGCATATCGTGAATCGATATTCTTGAAGGTTACACGCTCGGCATCAAAGGCAAGGTCAATTTCTCCGATGGGCCCGTTGCGGTGTTTCGCGATAAGGATTTGAGTAGAGTTTTCGGTAGCCGTATTCGGATCGTTTTGGTCTTTATCTTTGCGGTAGATGAACATCACGACATCAGCGTCCTGTTCAATAGAGCCCGAGTCGCGAAGATCCGAGAGGCGGGGAATCTTGTGGTCGCGTTGTTCGACGCCCCGCGAAAGCTGGGAAACGGCAAGGAGTGGCACTTTCAATTCTCGAGAGAGGGCTTTGAGGTTGCGAGAGATCTCGGTCACTTGCTGGACCATATTGTCCGAATTGGTGCGCGGACGGATGAGTTGGAGGTAGTCCACGATAAGGAGGTCGAGCCCGTGTTCCACTTGGAGCCGCCGCGCCATGGAGCGCATCTGCATGATATTGAGCGAAGGTGTGTCGTCGATGAAGAGCTTCGCGGTCGAGAGCCGGTCGAGCGCGCCCTGTATCATTTCGAATTCCGTGTCGTCCTGGATGCGCCCCGTAAGGATGTGCCATAAAGGCACCTGGGACTCCGCCGAGATAATACGGTCAATGACCTGCTCACGCGCCATCTCGAGCGAAAAAATGCCCACGCTGTGTCCTGCTTTCGCCGCGTTCCGGGCGATGTCGAGAGCGAACGCGGTTTTGCCGGACGACGGCCGAGCGCCCAATACCACGAAGTCGGATTTCTGAAGACCGGAGAGTTTATTGTCGAGCGCGCGAAAACCCGTGGGAATGCCGCGGAGTTTTGCTCCGCCGCTGTGGAGTTTATCGATGCGTTCATACGCGTTCTTCAGTTCGTCCTTGAGCGGGGAAAAATTTGTAGGGAGGGATTTCTGTGAAATAGAGAGGATCTTTTGTTCAATGTCGTCGAGTAAGTCCTCGATTTCTTGCGACGGGCCGAATACGCCTTCCGTGATCTCGGTCGAGGCGACGATGAGGTCGCGGAGCACTTTTTTCTCTTTTACCGATTTCGCGTAATCGGCGACATGCGAAGCGGTCGCTACTTGGTTCGTGAGGTCCGCGAGGTAGCTTGAACCGCCGATTTCCTTTAAGACGTCGTTTTCCTTGAGCCGGCTCGTGAGCGTGAGGAGGTCGATTGGTTGGCGCTTTTCGTAGAGCTCGAGCATCGTTTCATATATCTTTTCGTTCGCGGGAGAATAAAAATCTTTTGATACCAAAACATCCGCCACGCGGAAGATCGCGTTCTTATCTATTAAAATACTCCCCAAGACCGCCTGTTCGGCTTCTAGGTTTTGTGGAGGGATTTTAAGCTGGGATTTTTTGGACATAGGAACGAAAATTCTAAATCCTAATCTCTAATTTCTAAACAATCTCAAAATTCTAAACTCTAAAATCGAAAATCTGTTTAGTATTTAGGGTTTAGTGTTTAGGATTTGGGCCATAGGAATGGCCCAATGGGCGTATCCTCAATTATGAATCCTAACGCATCCGCCTCCTTTCTCAAGGCGTCGGACTGGATAAACTGTTGACTGGCTCTGGACGTTTCCCGGCGTTTTACGAGCAGGGAGACATTTCGGGGAATTTTTGGCGATTTGAGCGATAGCCCCAGCATTTTAAGGGTTGATTCGACGAATCCCGCGAGTGTTTTCGCCCCGTTTGGGTCGAGCTGCCATATTTTCTCTTGAAATTCGAGCATAAGCTCGAAGATGTGCGAGATAGCGAGCGGGGTATTGAAGTCATCGTCCATCGCGGCATGAAGCTTCTTTTCCGTAATCGCGATGCTTGACGTGGGGTCGTAACGTCTGCGTACGTCCGCGTTTGGTCCACGTAGGTCTGCGATTTGCCGCTGTGCGGCAAATGAGAGTTTCTCGATAAACTGGTGTATTCGCTCAAGCGACGCGCGGGATTGCGCGACGAGCTCCGGCGTATAATCCATGGGGGAACGGTAGTGGTGGGCGAGCACCATCCATCTAAATATTTCAGGGGGGCTGTCTTGGAGGAAATCCTCAATGGTCACGAAATTCCCCAAACTCTTCGACATCTTTTTACCCCCGACGAAAAGGAATCCGGCATGCATCCAAATTTTTACGAAGGGTTTTAGGCCGGACGCGGATTCCTGTTGGGCGATCTCCGCTTCGTGGTGGGGGAATTTGAGGTCGAGGGCGCCGCCGTGGATTTCGTATTGCGGCCCGAAGAATTTTTCGGTTATCGCAGTGTCCTCAATGTGCCACCCGGGTTTTCCGAAGCCGAGTTCTGATTTCCAACCGGGTTCGGCCATTCGCATGGGCGCGTTCGCATTGCCGGAGCCCGCGGGCGGAGGCGCGCTATTCGCATGCGAGAGTTTCCACAAACAGAAGTCGCCCCGATTTCTTTTTTTACTGCTCGCGTCGATGCGGCTTGTCGCGTCTTCCGCCTGCTCTATGGTGCGCCCCGCAAGTTTCCCGTATTCGGGAAATGTTTTGAGGTCAAAGTAATATCCGTCGCCTTCAATGAGATAGGCGTGTTTTTTTTCGATGAGGCGTTTCACCTGTGTCACGATTTGTGGAATAAAGTCCGTTGCGCGAGCGTACTTATCGACACTCGTAATACCGAGCCGTTTCATATCGCCCTTGAATATCTTCTCGTAGCGGCGGCTTATGGTTTTCCAGTCAGTATTTTCTTCTTTCGCTCGGTTAATGATCTTGTCGTCAATATCCGTGATGTTTTGGAGATAAAAAAGCTTCACGCCGCGGCTACGGAGATATCGCGCGAAAATGTCGAACACCATAAACGTGCGAGCGTTTCCGATGTGGGGGTAGTCGTACACCGTGGGGCCACACACAAAAAGCCGGATATCCTTCGCTTTCGGATCTGGCCTTGGCAATTCTTCTTTCTTGAGCGTGAGGGAGTTGTAGAGATACATAGGAGGGAACAGCGCTTATGCGTTTGATTATAGCAGGCGCGCTGTTGGAATAGAAATAAAAAAATGGAGCCCGCCAGACATTGAAAAAATGTCCGACGGGCCCCTGGTTGGCGTCTCCAAAAAATGGGGGATTACGCCTTCACGGCCTGGAAAACGCCGCTCTCGATTCGGAGTTGGTTCGTGGGGTTCAGTGGAATCTTTTCGGCGCCCAAGCGGTTTCCGTGTTCGTCTTTCTGCCAAACCATTACGAGTCGGCCGTCCGGACCGCGATACGGCGTGCGGCTCATGAGGTTGATGCTCAAAACCTCTTGCCCCGGAACTTCCTTGCCGTCCCGGAAGAATCGGTTTCGGTGGGCGAATGCGCCCCACATGGCGTTGTAGCAGAGCCCTCGAAACTCGAGGAGTAAACCAGCCCGTTTCACCAAAAACTCCTCGGCGAGCGGGTCCGCGTATTCGTGCCGCGCGAACACATACCGCACGATGTGATAAGCGTTCCGCCCTTCATCGCCACGCTGTTCATGGAACGCGTCGACCAGCTCGTATCCGGCCAACGTGAGTTCGAGAGGGATTTCCGCGACAGAACAGTTCTTGGTCAACGGCAGGATTTGCGTGCCGGGAGTGGGACCGTTCGATGGATAGGTCGGTGCATCCGCTTTTTTCCTCGGAAGATACCTCACCATCCGAGAAACCAAGCTCAAGTGCGCAAGCCGAAACTGCAGGGTTACCAACTGCGTCGTACTATTCAAGACCACGGTGATCTCCTTTTCCGGAGCCGGTGGCTCCCCATCAAAATCACTTCTCAAAGAACCTGGAAACTATTAGATTATAGCATGTGCACAATATAAATGTCAAGCATCGGATTTTGCCCCCGAAATTGCTTGCGAAAATGGAGTTTGGGGGAAAGATAAAAAACCGCCGGAACGGGACGAACCGCGGTTCCGAAAAGAGAAAAACCGGAGTTCGTTGGCACTCTTGACGTTCGATTGCCAATTGAACTATAATAAGCAAAACATGATAGACGCTCGATCAGCTCAAATACTGGAGGCAGTTATCGAAGAGTTTATTAACGCTGGGGAGCCGGTGAGTTCGAGCCACCTCTACAAGCGGCATAATTTTGGCATCAAGCCGGCGATGATTCGGCTTGAGCTTGAGAATCTTTCGGACGAAGGATTTTTGGAGCAGCCCCACCATTCGGCGGGGCGGGTGCCGACGGATAAAGGCTACGAGTTTTTTGCCGAACGAGTACTTGAAGCTGAGATGGCGCGGCACGCAAATAACGTACACCGGATATTCCGGAATATGCTTACGCACCGAGCGTTGCCCGAGCTGGTTGGAGAATTGTCCGAAGAGCTCGGTCTTTTGAGCGTAGGGCGCGACCGGAAGTCGCTTTATAAAGAAGGGCTTGATACCTTGGTGGAAAATCTTAATTGGACGAGCGACGAGGAGATACGGTCCGTTATCAAGGACTTTGTGGAAATTGACGCGCGGCTCGCGCGGGTTGCCGAAAAGATATCTCCGAAGGACGATCCGAAAGTTTTTGTCGGGAAGAAGAGCCCTGTTACCAAGAGCGAGAATCTTACCGTTGTGATGCGAACGTGCGATTCGGACGAAGGCCGCGTTCTGCTCCTCGCGATTGGCCCGAAACGGATGGACTACCGGAAAACTCTGGAGGTTTTCCGTAACCTTTGAACAGGTTTTAGGTGTTAGTTGTTAGGTTGTAGCAACAAACAACCCGAAGGGCGACTAAAAACTAAAACCTAAAAACTAAAAATGGACGAAAACAACAAAACTCAAAACAGTGAGAACGACCTCGCGGAAAAGCTCGCCGCGGCGGAGAAACAGCGCGATGAGTATCTGGCCGGGTGGCAGCGGGCGAAAGCGGACTTTATCAACTACCGAAAAGAGGAGATGCAGCACCTCGAGGACGTTGCGCGGTACGGGGGCGAGGAGATCATCAAGGACTTCATCGGCGTGCTCGACAGTTTCGATTTAGGGCTTCGCGCCATGGAGAAAGCCGGACCGGTGGAGAAGGGCGTGTATATGATACGGGCGCAAATCGAAGATATTTTAAGGCGAAGGGGCGTGGAACGGATAACGATGAAAGTGGGGGATGAGTTCGATCCATCAGTTGCCGAAGCGATTGCCATAATCGAATCGGATAAGCCGTCCGGAACCGTTCTTGAAGAAATCGAGCCGGGATACAAGCTTCATGATAAAATCATCAGACCGGCACGCGTCAAAGTCGCAAAAGGTTGACGCGCAAATCATAAGCACTAAATCCTAAATTCTAAACTGACTGCTTCGCAGTCATCCCGAACGCAGTGAGGGAACCCGAGTTCCTTCGCTTCGCTCAGGATAACAAAACCTTCAGGTTTTGTCAGTTTAGAAATTAGATATTAGAATTTAGAAATTAAACAAATATCATGCCAAAAATAATTGGAATTGACTTGGGAACAACGAACTCGGCCGTTGCCGTCATGCAGGGCGGTGAGCCACAGATCTTGGAGAACGCGGAGGGAAATCGCACGACGCCCTCGATCGTCGCAATGTCGAAATCAAATGAGCGGCTTGTGGGGCTCCTTGCAAAACGCCAATCCGTTACGAACCCGAAGAACACGATTTTTTCGGTGAAGCGCCTCGTAGGCCGGAAGTTTAGCGATTCAGAGGTTCAGCGTGACAAAGCATGGCTTCCCTACGAGCTCCGCGCGAGCGGCACGGGCGGCGTTGAGGTAAAAATTGGGGACGCGTGGCATTCGCCCGAGACCGTTTCCTCGTTCATTCTCGCGAAACTCAAGGCGGATGCCGAAGCGAAACTCGGCGAGAAAGTGGAGGAGGCCGTGATTACGGTGCCGGCGTATTTTGACGACTCTCAACGGCAGGCCACAAAGAACGCGGGTGAGATCGCGGGGTTGAAGGTGAGCCGCCTTGTGAACGAGCCCACGGCCGCGGCTTTGGCGTATGGCTTGAACAAGATGAAGAACGAGAAGATTGTGGTCTACGACTTCGGTGGCGGCACCTTCGACATTTCAGTGCTCGAAGTAGGGGACGACACGGTGGAGGTGAAGTCAACCGGTGGCGATACGCACCTTGGTGGCGACGATTTCGATAAGAAAATCCAGGAACATTTAGTTGCGGAATATAAGAAACAGGAGGGAATTGATATTTCGAAAGACCCGCTCGCGCTCCAGCGCCTCAAGGAGGGAGCGGAACGGGCGAAGCACGAACTTTCAACGGCTGTCGAAACCGAAATCAATTTGCCGTACATCTCGTCCGACGCATCCGGCCCAAAACATTTCCTCATGAAAATGACGCGCGCGAAACTCGAAGACCTGGTGCGGGAGTACGTTGATCTTTCGATAAAGCTCACGCGCGAAACGGTAACCGCCGCGGCTCCGAAGGGCGCGGGGTTCAAGCTTTCGGATATCAACGAAATAATTTTGGTCGGCGGCCAGACACGCATGCCCGCTATCCAAGACGCGGTGAAAACGCTTTTCGGGAAAGAACCGCACAAAGGCATCAATCCGGACGAAGTGGTAGCCGTCGGCGCGGCGGTGCAGGCGGGAATCTTACAGGGCGACGTAAAAGATATTTTGCTTTTGGATGTAACACCACTTTCGCTTTCTATTGAAACGCTCGGCGGCGTGGCAACCCCGATGATACCGAAGAACACCACGGTGCCGACCGCGAAAACCCAGATTTTTTCGACGGCGGCGGACAACCAAACATCCGTGGAAGTGCACGTCCTCCAGGGCGAACGCCCGATGGCCGCTGACAATAAAACTTTGGCGCTGTTCCGCCTCGACGGCATTCCGCCTTCGCCGCGCGGCGTTCCGCAAGTCGAGGTTTCGTTCGATATCGACGCGAACGGGATTTTGAACGTTTCGGCAAAGGACAAGGCGAGCGGAAAATCGCAGTCGGTGAAGATCGAGGCGTCCACGAACCTTTCAAAAGACGAGATCGAAAAACTGAAAAAGGACGCGGCGGAGCATGCTTCGGAGGACGCGAAGAAAAAGGAGTTGGTTGAGGTGCGGAACCAGGCGGATACGCTTGTGTATACCGCGGAGAAGGCGTTGCGCGACGCAGGCGATAAGGTCCCCGCGGAAGTCAAAGACCCCATTACCGCGAAGATCGAGGTCTTGAAGAAGGCGAAAGAAGGGGACAACGCGGACGTCCTGAAGTCCGCTCTTGCCGACCTCTCCGCCGAGATACAAAAGATAGGGCAGGCGATGTATAATAAAAAGGAAGGTGGTACAGAGCAGGGTGGAGGTGAAAGTCAGAGTGGCGGCGAAGAACCGAAGCCGGCGCAATAAAAAAGATGGATCCCGTGAGAAGCCACGATCGCCTCGTATATAACTTCTCGACATACTACACAGATGGAAAGAATCAGGCGGAAAGTCAAAAAGCACCATATCCTGTCAACTTTTGCGCTCGGGGCGGTTGCGTTAGCGGCGTTCAACTTCACTCGCGCGCCGCTTTTTAATTCCCTCGACCGTTTCGTCCTCTTCGCGTCAGACAATATCCAACTTGCTCACGAGGTACAGGTCTCAAGCGGCGACTTCGGCTCGAATAAAACGATAGACATTCAAAAAGACGCCATAATAAATGGCAGTTTTTTTGCCGATACGATCGTGATAGGTAAAAGTACCCAGGTGAATGGCAATGTCGCCGCGAATCGCCTCAAGCTTTCCGCCTCCTCCACAATCTTCGGCTCGACGTCGTCCTCTGTTTCGCTCCCCATCGCCAATCTTCCTCAAGTTCCCGCGTTCACGGTGGGCACGCAGGACTTCACCTTCACGGGAGCAACCGGCACACTTCCCGCGGGAAGCTACCGCACCATCACCATTGCCCCATCGAGTACGCTCACGCTTTCGGGCGGCATCTACCGTCTTCGCGCACTCGACCTCAAAGACAACGCCACCCTCATTTTCAATGCGCCGACCACCCTCAACATCCAGTTCAAGCTCAAAGGGAAAGATAACATATCAATTCTTCCGGGATTGAACCTGAAGCCCGACGATCTGAAAATTAACTATCTTGGCATGAGGCCCAAGAACGACAAAACTACGGAAGACGACGATGGCGAGATCGCATCCCTGCTGGACCAGCAAGAAACGAAAGACCTGAAAGCCGGGAAGATCGGCAGGCCCATCGTCTTCGGTAAGGACGCGTTCCTCAATTTCAAACTCCTTGCGCCGAGGGCGAACGTTCATCTCAAAGACAACACGACGCTTCGAGGACGGGTACTCGCGAAGAAGATCGAGGTGGGGAGAGATTCGATTTTGAGCCGGGAAGATTTCTTTTCTAAGGAAAGCGACCTAGCGCAGGTAGTAGAAGATCAAAATGGGGCAAAATTTGTTATAAACGAAGTAATAGTTCTTTTTGAAGATGGGACAACCCTTAACGATTTTATATTTGTTGCGAACTCTTTTGGGGCGCGCCCAACGGGTTTTTTGTCAACTTTATTGATGGGCAAACTTGAAGTATCAGCGGCATCGATTGAGGAATTGGACATTATTATAAATCAGATAAGAAATTCCGAGATCCCGACAATAAAAGATGCCTTTTCTAATGTTATAGTGCTATAAATTATGCCCTCCACGACAAAAGAAAAAATAAGCATCCCGAGATTGTATTTTCTATTCACGACTGGCTTTGTAATCGCAGACTTAACTTTTTTATTTCTTGACAGTTTTTATGATAGTTATAGTGGTCATCAGAGCTTTGGTCTTCTTGTGCTTTTATCTATTGTTATCGGCGGCATTCTCTTTATTATCTATCGCAATAGCGAGGAAAGAAAGTGGATAACGAGGGCATTCATTCTCGGTATTGTATGGTTTTTTACAGCCGGGGGCGTGTTGGCCCAAGTTATTCTTTTCACAGAAGATTCTCGTAATCTTGAACAAGCAGACACCTTTTCATTCAAAGCATATTCAACAACAAAAATCGACAATACTTGGGACTTATTAAATAATTTAAACCCAGCGCCGACTTTTAACGCTGTTAAAGTCGGAATTATTGATTCCGGAGTTGATCTTTTAAATGGCAGACACCCCGAGTTTCAAGGAGTGGACCTGGTGGGATTGACGACAAGCGTATTCAGGGACGGTGATGACGAGGGTCACGGCACTCAAGTAGCGGGAATTATCGGGGCAAATAATAATTCCTTTCCCAACCCAAATCAGTACGAATTTCCGCAAATGAACGGCGTTGTAAGCGGAATACATGATTTGGACTACACGCTGGAGCTCGCCAAGAAACCCCTCATCGCTCTACCATTTTTTGGCTTGTCGGAAGATGTGGAGGTATTAAGAAGTAGAGGGATAGAAATTATCAACATGAGTTTCGGTGGTGCCATACCTGTCGGATCGAGAATACTAGAGGCACTTCTGCCAGGATTTTCTAGGATATTTGAGAATAATTCTAGCACTCTTTTTGTGGTGCCAGCGGGTCAAACTGAATTATTTGGTCTTGTTTCCGGCGTTGATGCTGAATTGGCGATACCAGGAAATTTTGGTGACAATTTTGATAATGTTATTACTGTTGGTGCGACGGATATCACACCCTCTTTAGAGGACACTAGGATAAGTTTTAGCAACTTTGGTGATGCGGTGAATATCTCAGCGCCGGGTGTGGCGGTATATAGTCCCGCACCACGTGGTCAAGGAAACTTTCCTTCGAGCATTTTAAATTACGATCAGTTCTTCTCCGGCACCTCCGCTTCCGCTCCCCTCGTGACCGGCGTCGCCGCCATCCTCAAATCCGTTTGGCCGACCTCAACACCCGCCCAGATAAAAAATATTCTTACCTCAACTGCCGATCCGCTTTTTGCTCCAATGGGAAGCGATGAAGCGGGAAAATCGCTTGGTTCCGGCTGTTCCGGCACTCCTCCACCCGGCCAAGTTCTCCGCGGTTGCCGCCTCAACGCCCTCCGCGCCGTCCAGTCGTTATTCGGCCCCCCGCCGCTCGCCTGGACAACCTGCGCATCCGGCGAGGGACGGTGCGGAGAGCCACCTGAAGCGTCTATTGAGGGGAATACCATTACCATGGGAGAATTGAATGACACGGAAAGCGGCTTCCAGAACAGTTCCGTGCACGGCGCGGCAGCCCTTCTTCCCCCGGCTTCAGCATATGCCGTTACGGTCAGGTACAACCTGTGCACCTGGGATTCTTACAATCCTGACGGCACCCCGAGTCCCGGCGGAACCGGATTCTGGGATTCGTTCAGCGTCAGCGTTTCGCAGGACGCGCCGTATTGGCAGAAACCGACCGCTGACCCGGTTACCGATGCCATGCTTGGATTGCCCGGAGCATTGGGGTTCGGTCCCGTAGGCGGGCTCGGCTTTGGTGATGGTATACGGGAAGGCGCCGGAGCAGGGGGCGGCCCGGGTTCCTGTCAAGCGGCCGGGGGCACTCCCGTAACCGAAACCCTGGTCATGCCCGGTAACCCCTCACACAACAACTACTTGAACGTCGTGCTGGACACTGCCACTCTTCCTTTCTCCAACCACGCCTATCCTTCCTGGGGCGTTGTTGATATCATGTCTCTTGTACCCACGCCGTAATGGCGCACCCTGGAGCAACCATGGACAAAACACTATACATAAAAATAAATTTTACAGGTCGCTTGATCGCGATCTGCTTCTAACGGGATGGAGGGAAAGATACCGAGCCAAAACCTGATCAGGCAAATTAATCCCGAAGCCCCGAAGGTGGACCCGGGACTCTATAGGGCGCTCACCGTGGACGCGCTTGGCGTGCTTGCGGCTCTTGGCGTTGGATATGTGTACCAGGGATTTTTGGGCGGTTCGTTCGGCATCGCGATACTGCTCGGCGCCGTCGGCCTCTATGGCACGTTCACGGCGCTTCAAGCATTTTTGAACAAAGGTGTCAGCCACCGGCTCCTCGTACTCCTTCTCGAGGTCGTCGCCCTCCTCGCACTTTTTTACAAAACGGATATTCGGCTCCTCGGCGCGGGCGCAGTCGTTCTCTTCGCCCTTCTTGCGTGGGGGGACGTGAACGGGCGGCGCACGCTCGACAACGGGCTCCGGATACATTTTTTTAAAGTTGCGTTTCCCGTGCTCAAGAAATTTGTGACCGCGATGGCGATCGTCCTGGTACTTCTCTACGTTCCGCAGTGGGATCAGAACCGACTCTTTATTTCCGAAAACAGTTTTCAGGTGTTCTACGACTGGGCGTCAGGACTCGTCAATAAGATTTATCCGACGGTGAACGTAACTTCGTCATTCGGGAATTTGGTTGAAAGCGTCGCGCGGCTCCAACTGCAGGACGATGCCACGTTCAAGGCATTACCGCCCGCCTCCCAGGGCGCGGCGCTCAAACAGGTAGCCGACGAACTTACGAAGGCGCTCGGTGAATGGATGGGGATCACGATCTCGGCAACCGACTTGACGAGCGGCGTTATGTATAAATTCATCACGGGCAAGATCGCGGGATTACGGACGGATCTCGGAAACTGGTTTCTCTTCGCGTGGGGAGTGATCCTCTTTTTCGTCGTACGCGGATTCGGGCTGCCGTTCTATCTCGTGATCAGCGTTTTCGTGTTTATCGTATACCAAATATTACTTGCTTCGGGCTTTATCCATATCACCGGCGAGTCAAGAACGCACGAAGCGATATCGTATTAATCGTAGATGCGGATAAACGCGGAAATGATGGGCAGTAGAGGCGGATATGCGCGGAAAACGATTCGCGTCCATCCGCTTCTATGGGAGGAATCCGTGAAGATCCGCTTCTAATTAACAACATGAAGAACTACTATAAAATCTTAGGCATCGAAAAAAGCGCCACGGACGATGAGGTAAAAAAGGCGTACCGGCGGCTTGCGCACCAGCACCACCCCGACAAAACGGGAGGCGACGAAGAGAAATTCAAGGAGATCAACGAGGCGTACCAGGTGCTCTCGGACGGGCAGAAGCGCGCGCAGTACGATCGCTTCGGTACGGCTGACTCTATGGGCGGTGGTTTCGGCGGTCAGCAATGGGGCGGATTTCAGGGCGGCATTCCTCCGAACCGGGGAGACGGATTCGGTTTTAATGTGGATCCGCATAATATGGGGGATTTGGGCGACATATTCGAGACGTTTTTTGAGGGGTTAGGAGTGAAGCCACGCCGGAGAACGTACGAGCGCGGTTCGGATCTCGAACTCGTCGAAGAAATTTCGCTCGAAGAAGCGTTTCGTGGTGTTACGAAGCATTTAAAGATCGAAACATTCGTGCGGTGTGAAACATGCAAGGGGCAAGGCGTTGAAGCGAAGGCGGGATTTTCGACGTGCGCCGCGTGCAATGGCCAGGGAGAAATCAAAGAGAACCGAAGAACTTTTTTCGGAAGTTTCTCGCAAGTACGCGCGTGTGAGAAGTGCCGCGGCACGGGCCAGGTGCCGAACAAGGCGTGCGCCGCGTGCAAGGGCGCTGGCCGCGTTACTTCGAAGCGCGAAGTAAGCGTGGAAATTTTGCCGGGCATCGAGGACGGCCAGCTTATCAAAATTAAGAACGCGGGCGAGGCAGGAGAGCGGGGAACGGCGGCGGGAGACCTTTACGTGCGCATCAAGGTTCGGCCGCATTCACATTTCGAACGGCACGGCGCGGATTTGATGGTGCGGAACGAACTGAATATCGTAGACCTCTTGCTCGGCAAAAAGATCGAAGTGCCGACAATAAGCGGCGGGAAAATAAACGTGGAAATCCCCGCGCATTTCAACTTGAAAGACAATTTGCGCATTGGGGGCGAGGGCATGCCGCGATTCGGCTCGTATGGCCGCGGCGATCTGCTTGTGAATTTCATTGTGAAGGCCCCGAAGAAATTGAGCGGAAAGGCGAAGAAGATGTTGGAGGAACTCGAGCGGACTAACGACTAACGACTAACGACTAACAGCACGCCATAAAGGCGCCGAACTTTCCCACGAATAGATATGAATATCAAAATAGTTGAGGATACAATATCTCTCCAGGAGCTTCGAGAAATCGCCGAGGAGTTTTATACTACCATGGTAAAGGGCGTTGTAGATATTGAAAAAAAAATTGTCGCTTTTGGCGGAGAATACCACGCGGATGCCAACGCGGTTATGATAGAGAATGGGTCGCTCCAAAGCGATGTATGGGGATTTAACGTATATTTTGACCGGCCGCGAGAATCTCGGATTGAGTATGTTTCTCTTATCAACATCAGACCGCAAGCCGGTAGTACGGAGATGGAAGTACAAAACAAAGATGTCCGCAATGCCATGGAGGCAATAATAAATTCAACAATAGAATGAATACCGAAAGAACATCCTTGTTTTTAATGGCAAACTTGGGCGCGGAAGTGTCGAGAATCATTTCCTTGCAAGAACAACACGAGGTCGTCCTTGCGAAAGAGGCCCTCTCAAGAGCGCATAAAATAATAATAGAAATCAAAACATTGCCCGACATGAAAACACGCCTTCAAGAAATGAACGCGCTCTCCGATGTCATCGACAATATTTTGGAACCTCAACCGACTTTACATATTTCCACACAACATATTAAGTCCTACTTTGTGCCTTTTGTTGTGCGCTTGATGGCGGGCTGAATAAGGGTTTGCCAAAAAGTGCGGCTATAAGCCGCGCAAGGGGATGCTTCTGTTTTCGAGGAGGTTTAGGAAAGTTTGATATTGGTGTTCTGCTCTGAACGAGCAGGCGACGGGGCGGTTCAGTCGTTCCGCTCAAAATGGGTTCGTGCAAAGATTAGAATTGAGCACCACAGTAGGAATCGAATCCTTCGATCTTGCTCAGGACGGGCTCTGCGACCGGACTCCTTACAACCAGCAGTGAGGTGAAAATAAATAAACCACTTTCTTCAGACACTTTGTGCGCCCAGTAGGAATCGAACCTACGACCGTCTCCTTAAAAGGGAGCTGCTCTACCGACTGAGCTATGGGCGCACAAAATGTCCGAGTTTATTTATTTTCGACGAACGAACTGGTTGATGAAACCCTGTTTCATTAAAGGGAGCTGCGACATTTACCCCGTATAATCGCGAAGCGATTTGTTCGGGGCCGACCGATCCACGGGCGCAACTTTCGAATTTAATAATACCGGAATTTTTTAAGAAAATCAATGTGCGGTCAATGAAAAGACCCAGCTTCCTGGGTCTTGCGATGTTTACTCTCCTCCGCAGAAAGCCACGGACGTAAGGCCGTGGAGCTTCACTTTTTTGCATCGAGCAGTTCTCGCATCCTTTGGATCCTTTGTCGGATTTGGACCTGGGCATCGGGAGTGGAGAAAACTTCTTCCCGTGAGAGCCGCAGGAGAGTTGTGAGCATGGTGCGTGGGTTGATACCCAGCGCTCGCAAGGTATCGACCGCAAACCTGTCCGCGAGATATTCGGATTCAATGCTCCCTGGCCGGTAGTATCCGTAATAGGCGACATGCCCCACTTCGTGCGCAAGTACGCCAAGAAGTTCATCGCGACTCGCCGAACGCTTGAACTTTTGCGTTACGTAAATATCGCAGTCGTAGTACGTTCCGTCGTTCCGCTCCGTGCACCCGTACAGTTCTGCAGTTTGCACGCTCGCGCCGGTGAGCGACGTATCCACAAATCCATGGAGCACGTATTTCCACTCGACCGGCATGCTTGCCGCGGTCCGTATGCGTTCGAGATCCTGCTCGCAGCACGGCACGGCATTGACCCACTCCAGGGGTTGGGGTTGTCTCGCTTGAAACTCTGCGTGCGCATATCGGACCATACCCGTGGATGCCGCCGCGCACAGGGCAACGAGCAGCAAGGTTCTTTTCACCGTCATATTCCGACCTCGTTTTCGAGTTATAAACTCCCCGCATTATAAAACTGCAAGGTCAGAAAGTCAATTTTTTCGGCCAAAATCAGGGTATTGACATTCTAGTAAAAGATATGCTATAATTTTCCTTTCTTGCACATGAGTCAAAAGCGTCATAGTATTTGGAACAACTTGACCCTATAAATATGATAAAAAAACAAGCGCTTCTCACGGTTGCGCATTCGCGTCGGTACGCTCAGTACTCCCTCGCTCTTCGCTCGGTCGCATTCGGCACATTAACCATTGCGGGACTCATTGTCGCGGGTTTTAATGTTGCGCACGCAACAGAAACTTCAGGTCAGTGTCAGCTTACTATTGCGAAAACAGCAGATAAGACCTCGGTGGTGCCCGGGGACGTTGTGACGTACACGATCCAGTTCCAGAACACCGGCTCGGCGAACTGCACGGGCGGGGGAGTGAAAGTGACGGATGTGCTTGATCCATTACTCATCTTCATCTCTTCGAGCGAAACGCATGCGTCGAACGTGACGGCGGGATATGGGAGCGACCCGCTTTATAAGAGTTCGACGCGGACTTTGAGTTGGAATGCCGACGTGTTGACGCCCGGAGAAAGCGGTTCGGTTGTCTTTTCGGCGATGGTGGGGCAAACATTCGTATGTACGACGACGGTTCCGAACAAAGCGAAGATATGGGCAGACCAAGTTTCGTCCGGAGTTTTTTCAAACACGGTGAATCTATCGGCGACCGGCCCTTGCACGCCACCTCCCCCGCCACCGCCGCAAACGGGCTGTATTGAAGTGCTCAAAGAAACCTACAACACGCTCGGTCAGGTAAAACTCCCCGTCGCGCAGTTTACGTTCAAGCTTGACAATAGCTCGGTCATCGCACAGAACGATGCTTCGGGATACGCGAAGTTCAACACGGTATCGGTTGGAACGCATACGGTAACGGAAATTTTGCCTACCTCAAATTGGGTGATGCTCAATGTCGCGCCGCAGGGCGGAATTGTAAATGTTTTCGCCGGCCCGACGTGCAGCGCAGTTGTTTTCAAAAATCAGCAGACCGTTGATCCAATACCGCCGTCTCCACCCCCACCGCCTCCCACGGCCGACATTAAAGCCAACGGTTCGGACGGGCCGATCGATATTTCTTACAATACTTCAGTCAATCTTACGTGGGACTCGACGAACGCAACGTCGTGCGTCGTGAACCCGGGTGGATTTACGGGCGTGAGTGGTTCGCAATCATCCGGTAACATCACGGCTCATACAACCTTTACCGTAACGTGTACCGGCCCCGGCGGCACCGCAACCGACTCCGTTTTTATTGATCCTCCGCAGCAAACAACCATAACCGCGGACATCAAGGCGAATAATTCCGATGGACCGATAACCATCCAATCGGGAAATTCCGCGACGCTCACCTGGACCTCGGCGAATGCGACTTCGTGCACGGTGAACCCGGGCGGATTGAGCGGGACCTTGGGCACCCAGCAAACGAGCAACCTTACGGCTTCGCAGACCTACACGATAACGTGTACGGGTTCGAGCGGTAGCGCTTCCGACACCGTAATCGTAAATATCCAAGCGCAGAATATTATCGCCGACATCAAAGCAAACAGCTCCGATGGTCCCGTAACGGTTGCGCAAAATACATCGGCGAATTTGACATGGACCTCAACGGGAGCCGCCTCGTGCAGCGTGATCCCGAGCGGTTTTACGGGGACGAGCGGTTCGCAGCCATCCGACACCATTTTTGACACCGAAACCTATGTTCTTATTTGTACGGGCGTTTCGGGAAATCAAGCGGTGGATACGGTTACCGTGAGCGCGAACGTGCAGAACACTATTCCGCCGACGGTCAACATCACCTCGAACCCTTCGGTTTTGAACCAAGGGCAGAGTTCGTCCTTAAACTGGAACTCGCAGAACGCGACGACCTGTTACGCGTCGGGCAACTGGTATGGCAATAAGGCGCTTTCGGGAGGGGAGACGGTAACGCCCCCGTATACCTCGACCTATACGATCACCTGTACGAACAATATTGGTCAGCAAGCGACCGCGCAAACCTCGATCATCGTCAACACGTTCAATAACAACCAACAGCCGACACTCACGCTCACCGCAACCCCCACGAGCATTACGCAGGGGCAAAACTCGGTGCTTTCATGGTATTCGAACAATGCGAATTCGTGTTCGGCATCCGTTGGCTGGTTCGGTTCCAAGAACGTGACGGGCTCGGAAACGGTATCGCCCCTTACGACCACGACCTACACGATCACCTGTATCAATAATTACGGCGTGGCGCAGGCAAGCCAAGTGGTGGGAGTCATAAGCACGCCGTTCGTGACTGGGAACAACCCGTCCATAACGAAAACGGTGCGGAACGTTACGCTGAACCAGACGATCTTTTCGAACGGCGTACAGGGACAGGGCCCCGATATTCTTGAGTTCGAAATTCGCGTGCGCAATACCGATGCGAATACCGCCAACCTCACGGTGCGCGATATTCTTCCCCAGCAACTCTTCTACGTAACGGGTTCGACGACTTCGAACGGCACTACGGCCGTTGACGGCATTGTGGGAGCAGGCCTCACGCTCCCTTCGGTCGCGCCGAACGAAGAGCGCGTGATACGTTTCCGTGCGGTTATCTTTTCGGGAATAGCGCAGGGGACGGTCATTACGAACCAAGCGACCGTCGTAACCCAAACGGGTTCGACACAAAACGGATTCGCGACGGTTACGGTGAGCAATCGCGGACAGGTCTTGGGTATTACCGATATCCCGACCGGTCCCGAAGACGTGCTTCCCATCGTACTTGTACTTGGCCTCGTGGGCTCCATCTTCTCGCATGTTATAATTTTTAAGAAAGGGTGGAATCCCATGCCGCGGCTTGCGATGGTGGGGGGTGGCGTAACATCGCTCCTCCGGAACGAGCCCGCCGGCAAACGAGCGACTCGCGAACTTGAATGTGAACTCGCCCTCATTCGGGCGCAGGAGACAAAGAACGATACTGGAGGATATGAAACATAAAACAGAAAAAAATCATGAACCGGTTCGGAACGACAGTTAAAAGATTCTTTACACCGACCGAGCAAGATAAAATGCTTCCGCTCGGTCTCGGACGAGAGGCATTTTTCTTATACTTCCTGCTTGCCCTGTTCCTTATTCTTTCGCCGGTCTACCTGCGGATCTCGGAACTTGCCTTGCTCGCCGATCCCGCGATCGTGGACTCGCAGGCCGAAATACTCGTGCGGCTCGCGAACCGCGACCGCGCGGCCAGCGGCCTTCCCGAACTTCGTGTGAACTCGAAACTCATACGCGCCGCTTCGTTCAAAGTGGACGACATGTTCGCCAAGCAATATTTCGCCCATTTTTCGCCCATAGACAACGCGTCACCGTGGGATTTCTTCCGCGCCGCCAATTATCGGTATTACGCGGCGGGGGAGAACTTGGCGGTTGACTTCGTAACCGCCGAGGACGTCCACACGGCCCTTATGAATTCGCCGACGCACCGGGCGAACATTATGAGCCCGCTCTTTACCGAGGTCGGAATTTCAGTGAAACAGGGGATATGGAACAACCATTCGAGCATCATGATCGCCCAGTACTTTGGCAAGGAGCGCGTCAGCGCGCCCGTCGTCGCGCAGGTTGCGCCGACCCCTCCGGCATCCGCCCCAGCGCCTACCCCCGTTATTCCTGCACCCATCCCCGCGCCCATTGCCGCAGTTCCGCCGCCCGCCCCCCAGCCAAGCCAGATCCTTGGCACAGAGGAGTCCTCGGTTCCTCCTGCCGTAACCAAGCCCACTCCGCTTCCTACGCCGATCCCGATTGCGCCGACGAACGGGAGTAATGCCGTGCGCCAATTTCTCACGGCGGAGAACGAAATCAAGGTGTTTTCGTTGTTTGCCATACTCTCCATTCTTATTTCGTTCATGTTCCTCCTTACGCGCGGCGAACGCCTTACGGTGTCGGTTGCGGCGCGCATCCTCGTTCTCATTGTCATGTTCGGCTACATCGCGGCTTTTGGTGTAGGAGAGTTTTCGATGTCCGCAATTTCACCCGTTCCGGCGGCACAAATAGTAGGTAGTATGTAGTAAGTAGAATGTAGAATGGGACGTGATCGTAACTAAACGAATGGGTAATTACCCTCCATCGCCATTATTCTTAGTTGATGAGTAGAGTCCGTAAACTGAATATTTTTTTGATCAATTTCTTCGCCATCAGCTTGGCGGTGTATTTTCTGATGAATGGCGGCGCGTACTGGCGTATTCTCCGCTATAATCTATTCCTTCATACCTTCGCGAGCGATGAATTGAAGACGGGCGAAATTCTTGAGGTTACGGGGATATCTGCAGGATCGGCCGTTCAACCGGTCTCCGCTCACGAGTTCACGCTTTCAATCCCCAAGATCGAAGTGAACGCGCCCATTGTAGTTCCGCGGGAGATCACCAAGCAGGGAATCCTTGCGAGTTTGGAAGAGGGAGTGGGGCTTTACCCCGGCTCCGCGGGGATCGGTACGCCTGGCCGGGCGGTCGTCTTGGGCCATAGCTCACGCGCTTCGTGGTACCGGGGAGAGTACGCATACATTTTCGCCTTACTTCACAAACTCGAGGAGTACGACACGTTTTATGTAACGGGCGGCGGCAAAAAATATACGTATCAGATATTCGCGAACAAAATCATGACCCCTCAAGAAGCGAACGCGTTTTTGGCAACCACGCCGTCCGACTCCGAGATTGACCTCGTAACGTGCTACCCCGTCGGCTCCGCCTCAAAGCGAACGGTTATTCAAGCTAAGCTCATAAGCGTGGAGAATATTTAATAGGGCGCAGGTCCCGTGGGGACGTTCCGCCCCTTTTCTTTTCCCATCTAATTCGCTACCATAACAATCAAGCGTTTCATAAACCTCAGATTTACGCGGATTGCACGCGAATAAGCGCGGATATAAAAAAGTATGTTTAGAAATTAGATATTAGGATTTAGAAATTTCAAGTATATGCGTCGGCACGCCGCTTCATATTTAATACTTATTATTCTCATCGCCGTTGTCGCGGGAATTTTTGTGTATCCCAAATGGCTTGGAGGGAAATGGCGCCCGTGGCGGCTGGGTCTCGACCTCGTGGGCGGAAGCCATCTGGTCTATCAAGTTGACCTTGCGGCGGTGCCGAACCAAGATCGCGACTCCGTCGTGAACGGATTGCGCGACGTGATTGAACGGCGCGTGAACCTTTTCGGCATCTCGGAGCCCCAGATATTTACCGCGCAGTCAGGAGAGAATGCCCAGCTTGTTGTTGAGCTTGCGGGGGTAAAAGAGATAAGCGAAGCGATAAACTTGATCGGCGAGACGCCACTTCTTGATTTTCGCATCACCGAGCAGAACGGCACGAGCACCGACTTTATTCCCACGAATTTGACGGGTCGTTTTGTGACAAGCGCTCAGATCGATTTTGACCCCACGACGAACGCGCCGCAGGTTGCGCTTACGTTCAACAGCGAGGGGGCGGGGATCTTCGAGCGGCTCACCGAAGAAAATGTCGGGAAGGTCATTGGTATTTTCCTCGACGGAAATCTTATCGAAGCGCCTACCGTACAGCAAAAAATATCGGGTGGCCAAGCCGTCATCACGGGCCGGTTTACCATCAAGCAAGCCCGCGAGCTTGTTGAGCGGTTTAACGCAGGAGCCCTCCCGGCTCCCATCACGCTTATTAACCAGCAAACCATTAGTTCCGCGCTCGGGGCCGACTCGCTCCAGAAGGTGATCGTAGCGGGCCTCATCGGCACACTCCTCGTCATCATATTTATGATTATGTATTATCGCATGTTGGGCCTTTTTGCCGCGTTCTCGCTCATTATTTACATCGTGCTCACCCTCGGCCTTTTCAAGCTCGTTCCCATTACGATGAGCTTGGCGGGCATCGCGGGCTTTATCCTCACGATCGGCATGGCGGTTGACGCGAATATACTTATTTTCGAGCGTATCAAAGAAGAGCGCAATCGGGGTCTTTCGAAGTCGTCCGCCACCGAGGAAGGATTCCGCCGGGCCTGGGCCTCCATTCGCGATTCGAACACCTCGACCATTATTACCGCCGTTATTCTGTATTATTTCACCTCGAGTTTCGTGCGTGGATTCGCACTGACGCTGCTTTTAGGGGTGCTTATCAGCTTGTTCAGCGCTATTACGACGACCCGGTTATTTTTACGGGTATTTTCAAAAGATTCGCACGCCCACCTCAAACCTAAAACCTAAAAACTGTTTCTATGTACAACATTATTGGAAATAAAAAAATATGGTTCACGCTTTCTGCGGTGTTTGTGGGAGCCGCGACCCTCGCCATAGTTTTGTTCGGCTTCCGGCAGGGAATTGATTTTGCCGGCGGAACGCTGTGGGAGTTTTCGGCTACGGGAGAGAGCGCCGCTACGGTTCACTCATTGTTTACGACTGACCTTGCCATTCCTGATGCGCGCGTGAGCTACGACGCCGTAAACCAAAATTTTCTCGTACGATTCGGGGACGTGAGCGAGGTAGATCACCAAAAATTCCTTACGACGCTTTCGGAAAAATTCCCGGCATTCCGGGAACGCAGTTTCCAGTCCATCGGACCGTCGGTCGGGAAAGAACTTCGCCGGAACGCACTCATTGCCATAGCGCTTGTGCTCATCGGCATATCGCTCTACATCGCGTTCGCGTTCCGAAAGACCTCGCGCCCGGTAAGTTCATGGAAGTATGGATGGATAACACTCCTCACGCTCTTTCATGACGTCGCGATTCCTGCCGGCCTCATCGCCGTACTCGGCCACTACGCGCATGTTGAGATTGACAGTAATTTCGTCGTGGCGCTACTCGTCGTCATGGGATTTTCGGTGCACGATACGATCGTCGTGTTCGACCGCATTCGGGAGAACCTCGTTCTGAACCGCGGCAAAGAACCGTTCGAAAAGGTGGTGAATACGAGCGTGAACCAAACACTTGCGCGTTCCATAAACACTTCGCTTACGCTTATCCTTGTGCTTATTGCGCTCTACTTCACAGGCCCCGCCGATCTCCGCTATTTTATCCTCACGTTGCTTGTGGGGGTAACGACCGGCGTATATTCATCCATTTTCATCGCAAGTCCGGGCCTGGTACTCTTGAGCCCCACGGCGGGCTTGCCGGGCTTGACTAAAAAATCGTAATGCTTTAAAGTGGGGGCAAGAGGGTTGACATTGTAGGAGTATTTGTTATAATTACCCTACCTTTTATATAAGGAGAATAAGCCCTAACCCTAAAAAGCCCCCATGAGTTCAATTACGAAAGCACTTACCCCCGTTCTTGGAGCCCTTACCCCTCGCCAAAAGGAAGTTGTGGTGGGCCGTTTTGGTTTGGATCGGGGCGGGGAGGCCCAGACCCTTGCCGCCGTAGGAGAGCGTTTGAATGTGACCCGGGAGCGGGTTCGGCAAATCGAACAATCGGCTCTTTCGGTCATTAACGCCGAACTCAAAAACAGTTCTTTGTGCCTGCAGATCATTGCCGCCGCGAAGAAAGCTCTGAAGAACGCCGGCGGCGTTATGAAGAAAGAATTGCTTATCGAGACATTGTCTCGAACGACGGAAGGAATCAACGAAAACTATCTTTCACTTCTCCTTGAGGCGTCCCACGAATTCGAATTCGCGCCCGAAGACGAAAATTATTGGGCGTTCTATTATCTTTCGAAAAATGAGCTTCGCGCGGCTACCGGATTTGTGGAAGCGTGGGTAGGTTTTTTGGAGAACCAAAAAGAAAAAGTGCTTACCGGCGCGTATGCAGCGCACCTCAAGGATTTTATCAAGAAGAAGCATATTGACCCGGCGCATGCCGAGCAATTCCTTGCTATCTCGAAGCATATCCATGCGAACGCGTATGGCGACGTGGGGCTTCGCACCTGGCCCGAGATCCGGCCAATGACGACCCGCGACCGCGCGTATCTTATTTTAAGAAAGACCAAAGAACCGCTTCATTTTGTGGCGATCGCGGACGCGATCAACGGCGCGAAACTTTCCGCGCAGAAAGCATTGGCCCCCACGGTGCACAACGAACTTATCAAAGACAACCGCTTCGTACTCGTTGGCCGCGGCATGTACGCGCTCCGCGAACATGGCTATGAGCCGGGGATCGCGAAGGATGTTATCCGCCGGGTATTAAAAGAGCGTGGTCCGATGAACGCAGATGACGTAGTTGCCGAAGTCGCAAAACAGCGGATGTTCAAGGCGAACACCGTGGTTATTAATCTTCAGAATAAGAGCCATTTTGAGCGTTTGGCCGATGGCAGATATCGGGTGCGAGAGGCATAAATGTAGAAGCGGATATGCGCGGATGTTGCTCGGATGAATTCGCCCGTTCATTAAAAATCAGGGCTTGATGAATAAAACTTTTTCTGCGTCACTCCGCGTGGGGCGGCGAATAAGAAAAACTATGCCGCATCACACGCTTTGCAAGCCGCCCCTTATCTGCGTCATTCCGCCAGAACCCATCTCAAAAGTATGCTTCACGCCGCGTTTTCTGATATTTTCTCCGCTCCTCAAGGCACGACGAGGAAGGTGTACCAGATGGTACTCCGACGAAGTCATAACGAAGCGGAGCGGGAAAATAGCGAAAACCCTTCGGGATACGGCCAATTTCGCCCGGCACTGTGTCGCTTCGGACTCGGAGTATCAAAAGGATACACTTTCGTCCTCGTTCCTTGCGCCAGACGAAATTTGCTCGTATCGCGGCCGAAGATACCTTCGAGATGGGTTCGCATATGAACCAAGAAGTATTGTACAATAAAGAATAATGATCCATTTCCTTTTCGGAGGGATACCCGCCGCGGAAGGCATTGTGCTGGCTATGTACGACGTGTGGAAACAGGTGTGGTGGTTTGCCGCGCCACTTATGACCGCTTTTATTTGCTGGGAGTTTTATGTGTTCTATATCCGCTACAAATTCATCGTTGGTATTCGGTGGAAATTGCTTGAGATCAAGGTGCCAAAAAACATATTAAAAACTCCCAAAGCGATGGAGCAGATTTTTGCCGCGGCGCATACGCCCTATTCGTACGGGCTTCGCTGGGGAGAGAAATATATCGGAGGGAAGGTTGAATACTGGATGTCATTCGAAATCGTAGGATCTGCCGGGGAGTCGCATTTTTATCTTCGTCTACCCGCGCAGTACAGGAACCTTATGGAGTCGGCTATTTACGCGCAGTATCCGAACGCCGAGATCAAAGAAGTGGAGGATTACGTAAAGGAAATGCCGCGTACATTGCCGAATAAAAAGTTCGAGATCTATGGCAATGAGCAGATTTTGAAGACGCCGGACTATTATCCTATTCGCACCTACCCAATGTTCGAAGAGTCGGTTGAGGAACGGCGCGTGGATACCATTGCCCCGCTTCTCGAAGCTATCTCACGACTCAAAGAAGAGGAACAGGTGTGGATACAAATTATGGTGAGACCGACAGGCGATGCGTGGAAAAAGAAAGGGGAAGAGGCGGTTAATAAAATGCTTGGCGTTGACGAAAAGAAACCGAAAAAATCGGGACCCGGGTTGGGGCTTTCGCTCGGCGAGATGTTGCGCGCCCCGTTTGAACATCCTTCGGTTGAACCGATAAAAGAAAAAAGAGAAGAGTTCAAATTTAAGATGCTTATGATGACGCCGGGGCAAAAAGAAGCCGCGGATGCTATAGGGATCAAAATAGCGAAACTCGGGTTCGAAACTACCATTCGCTTTATCTACGTTGACCACCGGAACGCGTTCAGTAGGGATAACGTTGCGGCAGTATCTGGCTACTTTCGTCAGTTCAATACGCAGAACCTTAATCTCTTTCGTCCCGATAAACTAACGATGACCGCCGCGGTGCACGGGCTTTTCATAAAGACACGCCTTAACTGGAGAAAGCGCCTTATTTGGGATCACTACCGTGATATGATTTTCAACCATCATAATTCGATCTTGAATATCGAGGAGCTCGCGACCATTTACCATTTCCCAATTATAGGAGTCGAGTCAACTTATCTTGAAAAAGTCGAGTCACGAAAGGGAGGTCCGCCGGCGACGCTTCCGATGATGGAGGAATGACATGCCCATAAGAGAAAAAGAAGACATCACGCCGCTCGGTTTCTGCAACTTTAGGAACGGGAAGAAAAGGTTTGGCATCAAGCTCGACGACCGGCGTCGGCACGTGTATATTATCGGAAAAACCGGCGTGGGAAAGTCCACGCTTCTTGAAAATATGGCAATCGCGGATATGCGCTCGGGGAAGGGTTTGGGCATTATTGATCCGCACGGCGAGTTTGCGGAACGTATTGTGGACTTTGTGCCTGAAAACCGAGTGAACGATGTGATTTACGTGAACCCCGCCGACATGGAATTCCCCATTGCTTTCAACCCAATGGAACAGGTTGGCGTTGAGTACCGGCATTTGGTTGCCTCGGGTCTTATGGGCGTATTTAAGAAGATTTTCGTGGACGTATGGTCCGCGCGTATGGCCTATATTTTGAATAACACGCTGCTTGCACTCCTCGAAAATCCCGGTTCTACACTCCTCGGTATTATGCGGATGTACGCCGAACCGGCGTATCGCAAAACAATCGTTGACAACCTCAAGGATCCGGTCGTGAAAGCGTTTTGGGTAGGGGAGTACGCGAAGTATACCCAACGACTGGAGTCAGAAGCAGTCGCCGCTATTCAGAATAAGATCGGGCAATTTGTTTCGAATCCCTTGATTCGGAACATTTTGGGCCAGCCAAATTCTACGCTCAATATGCGCGAAATCATGGATTCGGGGAAAATCCTTATCGTAAATTTATCAAAAGGAAAAGTTGGCGAGGACAACTCGGCGCTTTTGGGTGCCATGATCATCACGCGTCTCTCGCTTGCCGCAATGTCCCGCTCTGGTGTCGCAGAATCAAAACTGAAGGACTTCTTCTTGTACGTCGACGAGTTCCAGAATTTTGCCACCGATTCCTTCGCGAACATTCTTTCGGAAGCGAGAAAATATCGTTTAAGTTTGGTGCTCGCGCATCAATATATCGGTCAGCTTATATCGAGCGATAACAACACGAAGGTTCGGGACGCCGTTTTTGGGAACGTCGGCACGATCATTAACTTTCGTATAGGCGCCGCGGACGCTGAATTTTTGGAAAAAGAATTTATGCCTGAGTTTTTAGAAACCGACCTCGTGAATCTCTCGAAATATAACGCCTATATGAAGCTCATGATTGACGGCGTGGCATCACGTCCGTTTTCCGCCGAAACCGAACCCCCGCAAAAAATGCCGCTTGTGTCGTATCGCGATGCCATTGTGGAAAATTCTCGAAGAAAATATGCCACTCCGAGAAAGGTGGTTGAAGACAGGATTGCCAAGGAATGGGAAGCGACGGCCAACGCGGTTGTCGCGAAAGAAGCGCCTAAGCGAGGATTTGATGGTCCCCCGCGCGACCGAGCGCCACGGCAGTATGATGATCGTCCTCGCATATCTTCCGAAGAAGGTGGATATTCTCGTCCGCCCATGCGCAACCTGCCCGCACAGGCAGGTGACAGTCATATTGGTTCAGAGCGGCCAATTGAACGCCCCCGTTCTCAAGAGTCACGTCCTATTGAACAAACCAGACCAATAGAACCCCGTCCCATCGAACGTCCTCGGCCGGTGGAGCCGCGTCCCGTGGAACGTCCGATCATGAGGCCGTCGACTCCTACGGTTCATCACGAAGAAAGGCGCGCGCCGCCTTCTGTTCCGCATACGTCCGTTCGCCCGCCTATTCCTTCTCCCTCGTCTATTGCCTCGGGATCTTCGGTTTCATCGCCTCCGATAACCCCGGAATACACCGCTCCAAAACACGTTCCTCCCCCTGCGCGCTTTAATCATCTCCAAGAACTATCCCTGGATAAGGGTCTTGGCGCGCACCCATCGCAGCCAAAAAACCACCCAAAACCGAATGTGAATATTGACGATTTGCGGAAAGCCATCAGCGAGTCGCTGAAGAGGAAAGATAAAGAGGAATAGCTTTTAGGTGTTAGCTGTTAGATTTTAGTACCCCCTTAAAATGGAAATGGTTTTTAACGAAGTTTTTAGAGCACTCGGTTATCTGCTAATTACAGGCGTTGTTTTGTTCGCCTGGAAAATGGCGCGTGATAATGCGAGAGGAGGAAAACTAAAAACAGTTTTGTGGAAAGGATTTCTATGGTGTGCTGGAACAGCTTTATTCTCAAGTATGACCCTGGGAAACCCTGCACGTGAAGAACGTTCCGATCCCGTTTATGGTGGCTGTGAACAATATACCGACAATGGCTATGAACCAACCACCGAGCAAAGAGTTGCCAGCTTCACCTATTTTATGACCTTGTTATATCTGCCCGTTATAATCGGGGCTTTATAGTGGGAATAAAGAAAAATCTGATAAATAAAAGCTTAAGAAAAATGCGCTTTGACATCATCACCATCTTCCCGAAGATTTTCGATTCGTATCTGAACGAATCGCTTATTAAGCGCGCGCAAGAGAAAAAGCTTATTTCCGTCAAGGCGTATAATTTGCGTGATTTCGCCGAAGAGAGGCGGGTGAAGGGCCGCAAGGACCCACGGCGAATGGTGGACGACCGGCCGTTCGGCGGGGGACCGGGGATGGTGCTCAAAATAGAACCTATTTTCAGGGCAGTATCACGTATCAAGGGTCAGGTGTCAAGCAAGAAAAAACCAAAAACAGGAACAATACTCTTTTCTTTGCGGGGGAAAAAGTTGGACGCAAAAGTTTCGAAGCGCCTTTCGAAATACGACCAGCTCATTCTCATTTGTGGTCGGTACGAGGGCGTGGATGAACGTGTGGCGCAGTATGTCGCAGACGAGGAAATCTCAATAGGGGACTATGTGCTTTCTGGCGGAGAACTCCCGGCCCTGGTGCTTATGGAGTCCGTTTGCCGTTTTATCCCTGGGTTTTTGGGCAAACATGAGTCCCTGGAGGACTTTAAGGGGTCGTATCCGACCTATACGCGTCCAGAAATCTTTGTACCACCCCCTGGTCATCGCTCTTATTCTCTAATTCGTGAGAATAAGAGAATAAGAAAACATGAGAAAGGTATTTCGTCAAGCGCTCGGGGTCGTACGTCACGCTTCACGTTTCACGCTTCACGATTCAATACTGGGTGGCGCGTGCCCAAAGTGCTTCTCTCTGGCGACCATAAGAAAATCGAGGAGTGGCGCAGAAAAGCTCGCTAGTTTTCTAGCTCGATAGCTCGTTAGCAATCGGGTTTCGCTCGCCGAGCGCTATGACATGTCATAGCGCTCGATCCCACCCTCACCCTCACCCTCATTCTCGTCTTTGTAGACGGAAGTACTCGCGGGCAGATATATAGAGGGAGAGTGTGTGTGCCGGAAAAACTGGCTGCTTTTGCTGTATTTTTCGAGCTTGACGAAAGCGTTCTAAGTATGCTACAATTGAGCCGTACTTTGAAAACATGGGTTTCTGCGTCAGCGAAGAGGGAGTTAATAATTCCTTCCTCGCTGTCGCAGAGTACAATCAAATGCAGCAGCAGGCGGTTGCGTGCCGACTTAAACGCAACAAACGGGAGGAGATTCCCATGAAAATGCATCTTCAGTGGCAACCCGCTAACGCGAGCGGAGATTTTAACGTAGTAAAGGCGCTCTGGGGTGAAATTTTATCAAAACTTTCGTATACACCTCGCATATGCATGCTAACGGGGGAAAAGAGTAGTGCAGCGTGGCACGTTGTTCTCGAGGGGCCATACTTCTTCGAACTCGTCGATTTCAGCGACGAAGCTCTATCGCTGATGCAAGATAGATTTCAACCATCTTACGCGTGCCGTTATGTAGGTCGCGACACCAAGGCGTATTCCGATTTGAATTTACTAATAAGTGCGATGGACAATCGCATCAGGGTTATGCGGTCAGCAATCGACAAGCTCAAGAAAACGCGCTCGCTCCCATGTTTGGGTCGAAAAGAAATCGCAGAAGTTCGGCAAAGTCTTGAAAAAGCTATCCGAAGCCCGAGGAGGGGACGACCCTTGACGCCATAACTTCACCGGGCGCGGTTCGAAAGGACTGCGCCCGATTTTTTTACCGCGTTCCCCTATAGATATTTTTGCGTCCTACTCAGTAATCTAAATAAGCTGGGTGTTATGACATGTCATAGCACTATCCGGTTCAGCGCATGGTTCTCGCTCCACAATGTGATGCTCGACGGACTTCGCGCTTTGCGCGTGTTCTATTTCTGTGTTATTTATAAGCAATGATCCCGCTAGAGATGGTCCATCTATGCGCAATATCTCATGCCACTATGATGCATCATAGCGCCCTATATTGGTCGTGCGAGGGGATTCGCGGAAATGGTTACCATTTCCTATCTCTAACGAGATGATCCCAGCGGATATTCTCTTCGGCGGGGCGATTGCGGTGATGGCGGGGATTGCCGCCGCGAGTTTGGGGTGGAATATCCTCACAACCATGGCTCTCGCGGCGCCTTTTTTGTTCGGAGGGCTTGCGCTACTCAAGAAGCTTTATGTATGGAAAACTTTTCTTGTTTTTCTCGCACTGATGTTCTTCGGCGCGTTTTATTACCATCTCTCCTTCAATATAAAAATCGCGTCCGAGAACATTCCCTATGGCGAGAAAAGTTCTTTTTCGGGAGTCGTCGTCGACGAACCGAGAACGCAGGAAAAATATCAAAGTTTCAATATAAAATTGGAGTCGCCCTTGCGCGGAGAGGTTTTCGTGCTCGCATCGCCGCGAGGCGTTTACCATTACGGTGATCTTTTGGAGCTAAACGGTGCCATCGAGCCGCGAAAAACATTCGCCGAAAACCCCATTGCGGCGTTTCCGGATATTAAACTTCTCGCGGAGTATCGTGGTTCGCGCGTCAAGGAGGCGCTGCTCGGTTTCAAGCATGCGATCCTCGAGAAATTTACGAGCGCACTTCCGGCGCAGGAGGCAGCGCTCCTCGGAGGCCTTACGCTCGGTTCGCGCGCTGAATTTACGCCGGAATTCAAGAGCCAGATGTCCCGTTCTGGCACCACGCATCTTGTGGCGCTTTCGGGATACAACATCGCAATTCTTGTGCTTGCGATCGCCAAGGTATTCGGGAAATTCTTGTCCCGTCGGAAAACGTTTTATATCACGACGGGCATTATCCTGCTCTTCGTGGTCATGGTTGGCGCCGAGGCCTCCGTCGTGCGTGCGGCAATTATGGGATTTTTAGCGCTCCTCGCGAAAGAGACAGGCAGAACATTCAGCATGCGGAACGCGATCGTGCTTACCGCGCTTGGCATGACGCTCTTCCACCTCACCGTGCTCGTCTACGACATTGGGTTCCAATTGTCGTTTTTAAGCTTGCTCGGCATTGTGTACCTTTCGCCCGCTCTGAAGCAAGTTCTACGGTTCGATGAACGAAAGGATATTCCGATATGGAAAGAAATTGCCATACTCACTGCTTCCGCTCAGCTTGCCGTTGTGCCGGTCATTGTGAATACGTTTGGCAGTTTTTCGCTGACCGCCATCATTCCGAACGTGCTCATTTTGGGATTCGTCCCCCTCACGATGTTTCTCGGCTTCCTCCTCGCGGCAGTCAGCTTTATTCACGCATATCTCGGATTTTTTATCGCGAAACTCGCGGAGGTTTTGCTTGCGTACGAGATAGGAGTGATCAAGCTCTTTGCGACACTCAGCGTTCCCATTGAAGCGCCGTTTGCGGGAAGGTTTCTCGCGTTCCTGTATTATTCGGTTATGATTCTCTTTATATACCATTTTGCGGATAGTCAACGCACCAAACAGGGGTAGGCACTATGATGCATCATAGTGCCCGTAGAGAATACTAAAAACTGAAATATGAACCCAGCACCCTTGAAGGATCAGAGTAAGATTTCATACGCACAACATCGTTCATGTATATGTCCAAAAGGTCAATTGATAAATCGTGCGGGGGTGCGTACTTCACACAAATCATTTCAAGGTGACGGGATGAAATGAAAAGATCAAACGGACTTTCGATAATCATATTGTTCGCACTCGCGGCACTCACGGGGTTCGTGTGGTATCAGTTGGTTTTTGGCGCGCCAGTCAACTCGCTACGAATGTACTTCTTGGACGTTGGCCAGGGCGATGGAACGCTTGCGGTATTCCCCGGCGGCGTGAAAGTGCTCACGGACGCGGGACCCGATAGAAAGGTGGTCGCGAGTTTGGAAAAAGTTCTGCCGCCCGGAGACCGATACATCGACATAGCGACCATCACACATCCCCAACTCGATCATTTTAACGGCTTCAATTATGTCCTCGACCATTATGGGGTGGGCGCTTTTATCACGAACGGGCGATCCGAAACGAAAACCGTGCGCGAGTGGCCGGAGTTTCTCAAAAAGATCAGGGAGAAGAATATTCCACTTATCACGCTCGGAGCAGGGGACGGGATACGGTACGACACGAACCGCATTGACTTCCTTTCGCCGAACGTCGGATTTTTACAGAGCGCGGAGTTGAACGATACGGGTCTTGTAGGGCTTCTCCAAACACCGGAGTTTCGCGCGCTTCTTGTTGCCGACATCGGATTCAATGTTGAGGACTATCTTGTGTCGCAAGGCACAGATCTTCGCGCGGACATTTTGAAGGTCGGCCATCACGGCTCGAAATATTCATCGGGTAGCGAGTTTCTCAAGACCGTGCGCCCCAAGATTGCCGTGATCGGAGTGGGGGAGCGGAATACCTACGGACACCCGGCAAAAGAAGCGCTTGAACGGCTTACTGCCACTACACAGCACATTTTTCGTACCGACCTAAATGGCACCGTGGAGATTCGTGCCGAAAACGGAAAACTGAAGGTGTTTACGGGAAAATAGTTTTCGTTTCCCCCGAAATCAAAGGGGTGCCTTGGCTTGCTTGACACACAAGTTTCTTGTCTGATATACTGTGTTTGGTTCAATTGAATCCGCACACGAAAAGTGGCGCGGAAAAGGAGCGAGTATGACCGCTTTCCAGTTTTTTGGAGGTTTATTGATTTTTGGATTGCTATGGCTGGTCTTCCCGCGAACTTCATTCGCGATGGCACTCTCCGCCTGTTTAACAACAGTTTACAAGATCAACCTTTTCCCGGGCAAAGGAGCGGGCAATGCCCTTGATACTTTTGCGATGACAATCATCCTTCTTGTTGGCTGTATCTGTGGCCTCATATTGGACATTGTAGAACACAAAAAAGCGATGAGATGGTGAGGTGCAATTCCTGAGTTCCGGGCTCTAACTGCGTGTTAGAGCCTCTTTTTTTGCTATACTTAAAGCATTATGACACTTTTAATAAAAAACGTCCGAATTTTGGGTGGGGTCGAGAAATATTCCGAGCCGAAAGACGTTTTCGTGAACGGCGATAAGATCTCCGCGATCGGTAATTTTCCCGATAAAGGGGCTGACCAGGTGATTGATGGCGGCGGCGCATATCTTGCCCCCGGTTTTATTGACGCGAATACCGACTCCGACCACTACATAAGCTTGTTCGACTATCCCGAACAGGAGGATTTCCTGCGCCAAGGAGTTACCACGATCATGGGAGGTATGTGCGGAGCATCGCTCGCGCCGCTCCTCTACGGTAGTTTGGAATCCATCCAGAAATGGGGCGATGTAGGCAAGGTGAACGTTGACTGGCACAGCGTTCAAGAATTTTTCGCCGCGCTCGAGCGGAGGCCTCTCGGCGTCAACTTCGGAACGCTCATCGGGCACTCGACCATTCGCCGCGCGCTTATTGGCGGCAGTATTCGTGAACTTACAAAAAACGAACTCGGCGTATTTGGCGGAACGCTTCGCCGCGCGATTGAAGAAGGAGGCATGGGCCTCTCGACCGGCCTCGGATATGTGCACAGCTATAAAACACCGTACTCCGAACTAAAATTTCTCGCGAGCATCACGAAAGAGTTGGGCGGAGTATACGCCACGCACCTTCGGCGGACCGACGGCGAACTCATGGAATCGATCGACGAAACGATAAAGCTTGCGAGCGATACCGGCATAAAAACGGTCGTGAGCCACTTCACGCCGATTATTGGGGCGGAAGCGGAGTACGAAAAGGGATTAAAAAAGATAGAGGCGCTTCCGAAAGAATTCGATTTTCATTTCGATATTTATCCATTCACCACAAGCGTGCTTGCGCTCTACACGTTCCTGCCGCCCTGGGTACGGTCCGGCGGACGAGAGGTGATGCTCGCGAACATCAAAGACCAGTGGATGAAACCGCGCATTGTGAAAGACATGTCGAAAATGAATCCGTGGGATTTCACGATCGCACAGGCGCCCGGCAACGACCACGTGGTCGGGAAAACACTGCATGACCTCGTGGATATTTTCAACATCCCCGATTATCGAGAGGCGCTTTTAAAGCTTATGGTGATCACAGAGTTGAGAGGAGTGGCGTTCTACAGGAACATCAACGCGAATCTCATCACGATAGCGCTCAAAAGCCCCCGTTCGCTTATCGCTTCAAACGCCGCAAGTTTTAGGGAAACCTCTCCCGTGAAGGCGCTGAAGCCGGAACGGGCGACCTCCACATTCACAAAGTTCCTTTCCTTGGTCGAAACCAAGAACCTTATGCCGCTTGAGAACGCGGTAAAAAAGATAACCTCCGAACCGGCCAGGAAATTCGGCCTGAAAGGGCGCGGGACGATCAAAGAGGGGAATTACGCCGATCTTGCGCTGTTCTCGTTCAAAGAATCGCGGAAAGAGGCGGTTATCTCGATGGATTGCGAAGTGGCGTGCGTGGTGGTAAATGGCGGAGTGGCGTTCAAGAACGGCGGGTTTACCGGAAATTTTGCGGGACACGTATTAAGACATGGCTAGAATATATGCTGGCCGTGTCGGCTCGAAGTCGGGGCACCGACCGGACTACTTCTTTCTTGCCCTTGTTTTTGTGCTCACCGTGTTCGGCCTCGTCATGCTCGCTTCGGCTTCCTCCGATCTCGGAAAGATAAAATTCAACGACAGTTATTATTACATCAAGCACCAGATCTATTACGGACTCGTGTTTGGCGTGGCCGGATTTTGCGCCGCGTACTTCTTCGGATATCAGCGCCTCAAAAGCATTGCGTTGCCGGCGCTTCTCGTGAGTATTGTGTTGCTTGCACTCGTTTTTACGAGCTTTGGCCTTGAGGTGCGAAGCGCGAACCGATGGCTTACGCTCGGACCCATAAGTTTCCAGCCATCCGAACTCATGAAGCTCACGTTCATCGTGTATCTCGCGGCGTGGTTTTCGAACCCCAAGGCAAAACGCGCAAGCAGTTTGAACGAGGGCGTACTGCCGTTCGGGATCCTCACCGGATTCATCGCAATACTCCTCCTGCTCCAGCCCGCAACGAGCACCGTGGTCATTCTTCTTGCCGCCGGATTTGCGATCTACTTTTTGAGCGGCGCGAAATGGCGGCATATGGGAGCCATGACGCTCCTTGCGATCGTGGGAATTGGGCTTGTCATCCTCGCAACTCCGTATCGCTTGAAGCGCATTACCGGTTTTTTAAACCCGAACGATGACGCTCTGGGACAAAACTATCAGTTGAACCAGGCGCAGATAGCGATCGGCTCGGGCGGGTTGCTCGGTGTGGGATACGGCCAATCCGCTACGAAGGTAAGCTATCTTCCCACGCCCACTGACGACTCTATATTCGCGGTCATAGGAGAGGAGCTCGGGTTCCTTGGCGCAGGGGGACTCGTCGCGCTTTTTGCCTTGTTCACGTTCAGGGTCTTTTGGCTCGCAAAAAACGCCCGCGACCAATTCGGGAAGTTTCTTTTGGTCGGCCTTGGCACGGTCATCGCGCTTCAATCGTTCGTCAACATGGCTTCCATCTCGGGGCTTATACCCCTTACGGGCGTGCCACTCCCGTTCGTAAGTTACGGCGGCACCGCGCTTGCGGTGTTCCTCACGATGTCGGGAATCGTCGCGAACGTTTCAAAATATTCGTAATTCGTAGAGGCGGAATAACGCGGATTTCTAGAAGAAAATATAGAAGCGGATACACGCGGATGAACGGTCTATCTCAACACAGGCAAACATTTTATAATATAATACCAACATGACGGAATCCGTCGATATCAAAATATTACTCACCGGTGGGGGAAGCGGGGGACATGTGTACCCGTTGCTTGCGGTTGCGGAGGAATTAAAGAAGCTTGCCGTGGATGAAAAACTGGTCCTCGAGTTTGATTACCTTGGCCCTCACGACGCATACGCCGCACTGCTCGAGAAAGAAAACATCAATGTAAAAACCATCTTCACCGGCAAGCTGCGGCGCTATCTCTCGATCCAAAATATTTTTGATATCCCGAAGTTCTTTCTGGGGCTTCTCCAGGCGCTATTTGCGGTGTGGTGGATCATGCCGGACGTGATCTTCTCGAAAGGCGGGACGGGGGCGTTGCCGGTCGTTATCGCGGGGTGGTTCTATATGGTCCCCGTCATTATTCATGAGTCGGACGCAAAACCGGGACTTACGAATCTTCTCTCCTCATGGTTTTCGAAACGCGTTGCGGTAAGTTTTGAAGCGGCGCAGCGCTACTTCAACCCCAAGAAAACCGCGCTCGTCGGCGTTCCCGTCCGGAAAAGCGTGTTCTCGGGAAATGTTGACCAGGCAGTGGCAAAAGAGGCGCTTGGGTTCGACGCCAAGCGCCCGCTCGTCCTTGTGCTCGGCGGTTCGCAGGGTTCCACGCGCATCAATGAATTTATTATCACGAACCTCGAAAATATTTTAAAAGAGTCGCAAGTCCTTCACCAGGCCGGTTCCGTAAACTTCGGTGATACCGAACGGATCGGCCAGTTCATCGTAAAAGGGTTGCCGCTCGAGGTGGCTAAAAAAACCCGCTATCGCGTCGCGCAATATCTTGAAGTGGGGGAGATGGCGAATGCTCTTGGCGCCGCCGATCTTATTATCTGCCGGGCCGGAAGCAGCACGATTTTTGAGGCGGCGGCGTTCGGGAAACCTATGATACTCATTCCGCTTGAGGAGGCCGCGAACGACCACCAGCGCGTGAATGCCTATGAGTTCGCGCGGGGCGGTGGAGGGATCGTGATCGAAGAGGCGAACCTCTTGCCGGGCCTTTTCATGACCCAACTCCGCACCATTCTTGGGAATCCGCAAAAACTGACGCAGATGAGCGCGGCTTCGCAAAAGTTCTATAAGCCCGGCGCGGCGGAGGCGATCGCGCAGGAGATTTGGCGGATGGCCCAGTAGTAGTGCCGCGACGCCAAAGGCGATTTACATACTTATCGCGGCATCACTACTGGGTTGGCGCAATAAAAACGGCGGGTCATTGCGACCCACCGCTATTGCGTTTCGTTGGCCGTCCCGTAATCAAGTATAATCCAACGGTGCACAAAATCGTGAATACCATCGAAAGAAAGAATAATCCATGACTGAATTCCACAAATCCAACGAACCCAACGACGAGAAATATGCCGCCCAAAACCCGTTTCGTCACCACGCTTCCCTCCCTCTGAATAGTTACTCAACTATGACTATGATATATGCATTCCGAAAATCTGGCAAGTCCTGTTTTCGGGTGTTAGAATGAGCATATGACAACGAAAAAAGTCCGTGTCCGTTTTGCGCCCAGCCCCACGGGGCCGTTCCATGTCGGCTCTGCCCGCACGGCGTTGTTTAATTGGCTTTTCGCACGTCAGCATGACGGCGTGTTTTTATTGCGCATCGAGGATACCGACACCGAACGCTCCACCAAAGAACACGAAAACGATATTTTAGAGAGTTTAAAATGGCTTGGGCTTACATGGGACGAAGGGCCCTCCTACGGCGCAGACGAACGCGGACTATACGCGGACCTACGCGGACAAAAAACGCAGACTGATACAGAAAAAAGTCAGCGTAATTCTGCGTCAAGTCAGCGTCGGTCAGCGATGGGCCACCATGGCCCATACCGACAAAGCGAGCGTACGAAACTCTATCGAAAACACCTTGAGCGGTTACTCAAAGAAGAAAAAGCGTATTATTGCTACTGCTCCAAAGAAGATCTCGAGGCCCAGAAGCAGGCGATGCTTGGGCAAGGGCTCCCGCCGAAGTATAGCGGGCACTGCCGACCAAGCGCAGACCGACGCGCCTGCCCGTCCGAAGCCGGGCGAAGGCGGGGACTGGACCCCTCGACTCGGCTCCCTTCAACAAAGTTCAGGGCAGGCGGGGCAGGAGCGGAATCACGCGAAAAGCGGGAGCCGCGGGTTATTAGGTTTAAAACCCCCGAGACCACCGTCGAATTTTCAGACCTTATTCGCGGCAAAGTAAGCTTCGACGCTTCGCTTTTCGGAGATATCGTGATCGCGAAAGACCTTGATACGCCGCTCTACAATTTCGCGGTCGTCGTGGACGACGAAGATATGGAAATAACGCATGTGATCCGCGGAGAGGACCATCTTTCAAACACCCCAAAACAGATCCTCTTCGGGCGAGCGCTCGGCTTCAAAGAGCCCGTGTATGCGCACATTCCTCTCATCTTGAATCCTGATCGAAGCAAAATGTCGAAGCGATTTTCTGACACCGCGCTTTCAGAGTACAAGAAACAAGGATATATGCCGGAGGCAATCGTAAACTTCCTTGTGCTTCTCGGGTGGCATCCCAAAGACGACAAGGAAATTTTTACGCTTGATGAGCTTGTGGGAGTGTTCGATCTGAAGCGCGTACAGAAAGCCGGAGCCGTATTCAATCAAGAAAAGTTGGATTGGCTGCAAAGAGAGCACATGAAGAACGTGACCACGAAACATATCGCGGACAGCTTAGCCGCGCTTTTGAAAGAAAAAGGCATTCCCGCAGAAAAAACATTTCTAGAACGAATTGTTGCGCTCGAACGGCCCCGCATGAAAACCATCCCCGAATTTCTGAGCGCCGCAGGATTTTTTTTCGAGCTAGCCGATTACGAACCGAGCTTGTTGGTCTGGCAGAACGCGTCAACCTCGAAAACAAAAATTACGCTTAGGGAGGCGCTTAGGGCCCTTTCGAAATGCGTCGAAGTGGAATTTAACAAAACAAAACTTCTTTTAATATTGGACGACGTTATCCAGAAAGAGGGGAGGGGCGCGGTATTGTGGCCATTGCGCGTGGCGCTTTCAGGTCTCCGAGCTTCGCCCGACCCCATGGAGATCATGGAGGTATTAGGCAAGAAAGAAAGCGAGAAACGAATTCAAGCCGCGATTGATAAAATAAAGTAGATGGCAAAAAAAACCACGGTTTTCATTGTTGCGTTTTCACTAGCCGTCGTTTTGAGGAGCGCCATGCTCGTTCACGGTGCCGAAAACGCTACCTCGACTCCTGTTTCGCTCACCCGTGACGAACTCGCGAACCAGATACAATCGAGAACAAAGCAGCTTGACGAAGTTAATCAACAGCTCGAATCTACCCGAGCGAGCTTGAAGGAAACAGCCACCGCCCGGAAAACCCTTCAGAAAGAATTGAATACTATTCAGAGTAATATTGGCCAGTTGAATTTAGGCATTAAATCCGACGAAATTACCGTTCAAAAGCTCGAGTTTGAGATCGAGGCGCTGGGATACGACATACGAGACATCCGCGAATCAATGGTGAGCAAACGAGACGCAGTTGAGCGAAGCTTGGTTGAGCTTCAGAAGAACGATCACGCGAACGGAAATCTTCTTGCGATATTTTTGAAAAACGCGAGTTTGGCCGACGGCATTCTTGAGGCGCAGAATTTAAAAAATCTTCAAGGACGTCTTGCGGCGGATATCGTGGGGCTTCGGACCTTGCACGAAGAGTACAATAACAAACTTGAGGATACGAGCGAAAAGAAAGACGGTATTGCGATTCATCAGCGAAGTTTGCAAAACAAGAAGCTTATCGTAGAGGACCAAAAAGAAGAACGAACCGGAATCCTTACCAATACCAAGAATAAAGAAAGCGAATATCAGAAACAAGTCGCGGAGCTCGAAAAGCTTCAGCAGCAGATCGCGAATGAGGTGGAGGCGCTTGGCGCGGTGCTTCGCACGAAGATCGATCCTGCGCTCCTGCCGCCGCTTCAATCCGGCGTTTTAGCCATGCCGATTCCGGGCGTGAACGCACGGACTGCCCTTACGCAAGGATTCGGAGCAACCGAATTTGCCAAGAATGGATATAAGGGTAAGTGGCACAACGGGGTGGACTTCGGGGTTCCGCTTGGAACTTCGATCCTTGCCTCGGAAGAGGGAACCGTTCTTGCGGTCGGCAACCAGGATTCCTATTGCTATCGCGGCGCGTACGGAAAATTCGTCGTCATCGAACACAAAAACAATCTTACGACGCTCTACGCGCATCTTTCGCAGTACGGCGTGAAAAAGGGCGATGTCGTGAAGAGGGGACAGGTGATCGGGTACTCGGGAAAAACCGGGTACGCAACGGGCCCCCACCTCCACTTTACGGTTTTCGCCGGCCCCACATTCTACATGGGGCCAAGTAAGGTATGCGGCCCCATGCCGTTTGGCGGCGATCTAAATCCTATGGGATACTTATAAGGAGGACGAATTTCAAAATCCTAATTTCTAATATCTAAACAACATCGAATTCTAAAATCTCAATGTTCAAATATATTCGTATATTCGGTCTTTGCCTTATGGCGACTTTTACGCTGTTCCACACCGCGATTCCGGCGCGGGCCATAAACCTTGATTCACTTATTGAAACCGTCACAAATCCTTTCGACAAGTTTGTCGACGAAGCCGAAAAAACCATAGCGAGTTCCACGCCTCGAATTCCAACGTTCGAATCTATTAAAAATATAGACATTAAATCTCTTGAACCTGGCGCGGTGTTCGAAAACTTAAAAAACTGGGCCGCGAAACAGATAAGCGAGGAAGGCGGTGTCGCGAGAATCGTAAAAAGAATCGGCACTCTCATCGCGGATATTTTGTCCTACGTCGCGAACTTCCTGCGCCGCGCGCTTGAGCTGTTGCCGTAAATGGTAAAATCCATACACATATAACGTGGATATTTGCCGACTTACGACAGAATGCTTTTCCGCTCGTTTTGCGTCAGACAGCGGTCTTCCGTAGAAACAGGCCTCGTTCTATTTCGCTATCTGTCGTAAAAGAGCTATTGTGCGACAGATAGGATATAAAGAAAAACCGGCAGAGGGCTTAATCCTCTACCGGTGTTGTTGTCGGACTTATTCCGGCCTAGAATAGATAGTTCTCGTCGCTACGAACATTGGCCCATCCATAAAACCCTCTTCGAGCTTCTCAAATACAAGAACTCCGCCGATCTCTCCAAACGCGTCTTTGACGTCGTCCATTTCTTCCATTGCTTGGCGTTCATCAGATATTTCCTTGTCAAATACTCGCTCGCCACGAGGACCGATAAAACCATTGTGTTTCAGTTGAAACGAAAAACGATATCGAAGCACCGGAGGAATCATGCGCCCTCCTGCTTGGCTGATGCGGGTTTGTAGTGCGGACATCGCGTGACCGCCATGGCGAGATTGCCAGAAATGCAGACAGCGTAATTTGCAAGTGCCATAAGGCAAACGCTATCGTTGCCAAACATATACTCGTCACGCCCAGCCACAAGGTTGTCAGCGGAACAAAGACTTTCCAACGCATGAACGGCTCTGGATTGAATGGTTATCTTCGCGAGGTGTGCGGCCCTCTCCTCGACATTTTTTGTGATGACCGAAGATTCTGCCTTAACTTGTGCTTCGTACGCAATGTTTGCCTTCAAATGTTCACACATAACCATTCGCCCGTTTTCTTGGCGAACACAGAGGCACCCGGCTTTCCGCGCCGCTTCGGCTTGCACGCTCACAAACACATCTTTTCCGTAATGCTTTTCCAGACGAATTTCCATGGTTTCGTCCCCTTCCTGATTTAAGGATAGCTGCATATAATTTAAGCAATGCGCATGGAGAAGTCAATCCCATTAGAAGCAGTTCGTAGCTCAAAAAAGCGGCGGCTTCTAACGGGACAAGTCCACTTCATCGGCATCGGCGGCATCGGCATGAGCGCTTTGGCACGGTATTTTCTTGCCCTGAACCGTGCTGAAGGGTTGGCGCTTAGCGCCGCCAGGCAGAGGAGACCCTTCGACAAGCTCAGGGCGAGGCCAAAAATGGCCTCGAATTGGCTTGTTTCAGGGTCTGATACGATGGCAAGTCCTTTGACCCAAAAGCTTGCAAAAGAGGGCGTAAACGTCAAAATTGGACATCTAAAAGGGCATGTAACGCCGGATTTAGATCTCGTCGTCTATAGCCAGGCCATAACGCCCGATAATCCCGAGCTTCGAGAGGCGAAACGGCTTCACATCCCCTGCCGGTCGTATCCGGAGGCCGTTGGCCGGCTAACAGAGAAATACCGGACAATTGCCGTTGCGGGCTCACACGGGAAGAGCACCACAGCGGCGCTTATTGGGTTGATCCTAAAAAAAGCCAGTTTCGACCCCACCATTATTATTGGTACCGAGCTTAAAGAACTTGACGGAAAGAACTTTCGTCTCGGCCGTGGTAAATATCTCGTGTTGGAAGCCGATGAGTTCGGCCGCGCCTTTCACCATTACTCCCCTGCTTTCGCGATTGTGACAAATGTTGATCGGGAACACCTGGATGTTTATCAAAGTTTAGCAGGGGTGCAAAAGGGATTCCTCGAATTCATCGGGAAAATTAAAACCGGCGGCGTGGCGGTACTCAATAAGGACAACGAACCGCTTGTTGCGCTTGAATCGAAAATCGCGGCCATAGCAAGACATAACAACATAAAAGTCATATGGTATTCGCTTTATGGTTCCGTTGCGAAAAAAATAAAGCGCGCGCTCAAAATTCCGGGAATTCACAATGTTTCGAACGCGCTCGCGGCGTATCGTCTTGCGGCGGCCATGAAAATTCCTGGGCCAAAGATCCTTTCGGTGTTTAGGTCGTATCGCGGTTCCTCCCGCCGGTTCGAATATCGGGGAACGTGTCAGGTGTCAGGTATCAAGTGTCAGGTGTACGACGATTATGCCCATCATCCGACCGAAATCAAGGCGACCCTCCAGGCATTCCGTGAGAAATATCCCGACTCGAAAATTGTCTGTGTTTTTCAGCCACACCAGGCAAAACGCCTCGAAGCGCTTTTCAAGGAGTTCCAAACCGCGTTCGACGGCGCAGACACCACGCTCGTTCTCCCCATCTATAAGGTGGCTGGTCGGGATAAGGTCAAAGGTCAAATGTCAAATGTCAAATGTTCTTCCGAGGCACTTGTCCGCGCCATCCAAAAGCTTCGCCCCGCCCGACGCGTGTTCTACCTCAAAAACCCAAAGCATCTCAAATCCGCCCTTACGATGCTCCTTTCCTCCCCTCCCCCACCTCGTCCGCCGCGTCAGCTCTCCTCCCGTCCGCGTAAGTCCGCGTCTCGTCAGCGACAGTCCGCGCTTGTCGTCATGATGGGCGCGGGAGATATTGTAAATTACACGGATTCCCTGATAAAATAGAGCAATGTTCGGCGATTTTAAAAACGAGACGGAATTTAAAGAACGGTGCGGATATACGATCGACGACGTGTGGTATCCGCGCGTCACAAAAATCGTGACGATCAAATCGAAGCCGGCGCTCTATTACTATTACGGTGAGGCGAAGAGTTATAGGGCGGCGCAGGAGATTACCGAACAATCAGCAAAGGAGGGCACGGCAATCCACGAAGCCGTGGAAGGCCTGCTTCTCGGGAAAAACCCGGAAATCCCGCCGGAGATATCCCCTGCCGTAAAGGCGTTCCAGGAGTTTTACGATAAAAACAATATTCAAGTTACGCCCGACCTTGTTGAACGGCGTATCGTAAATTACGACCATCGCTATGCGGGCACGGTGGATGCGATCGCTTTGATAGGCGGAAAACTCGGCGTTTTGGACATTAAAACCTCGCAGGCAATCTATCGCGACTATTGCCTTCAAACCTCGGCGTATGTGGACGCATTGAAGAGCCAGTTCCGAAATCTCCAGACGCGATGGATTTTACGCATTGACCAGATTCAAAATTGCGTGCGATGTAACGCTATGCGCCGCGTGAAAGGTGGTCGGGAAAAGATAAAGATCAAATATGGAAACAGTTTGATGCGCGGATGCGCGCACGAATGGGGCGACATGAAGGGCGACATCGAACTTCAGGAATTCCCCTACTGGCAAGACGACTTCCAAGCGTTCCTCGGCGCGAAAAAATTGTGGGAGTGGGAGAATGATTCGTGGTTGAAGAAGGTTGGGTATTTGTAAGTTAAATCATGAAACGTGTCGCCATTCTCGCGGGAGGATATATCTATTTTTTGCTCGTATATTTCGGAACGAGCTATTTTGCGGCAGGAAGGTACGCAACCATCGTGCGGTGGGACCCCGTGTGGTACTTCCCGACGATCAGCGCATTTACCGTCACCTATATGTCGGTGTATTTCGTGCCGCTTTTCCTTATCGTGGTCGTAAAAGACACTCGGGAACTTTTGAGATTGGCGTACCTTTTTGCAGTAGTTATTACGTTCTGCGGAATTATATTTTTAATCATGCCACTCACCCTCCCCCGTCCCCCGATCGAGCAAGGAGGTATCTTGAACAAACTGCTGGCCTGGCAATATTCAATTGACCGTCCTTCAAATATGTTTCCGAGCATACACATCGCCGTGTCGTTGCTTGTTGCCTTTGTTGCCGGCACGAAGAAACCATCGTATAGATGGTGGGTATTAGCATGGGTATTGCTGATCGCCATGTCAACGCTATTCATCAAGCAGCATTATGTGGTAGATATCGTAGGCGGGGTCGTAGTAGCGCTTGCTGGTTGGCACATATTTCATTGGCTAGTTTCTTCGCGCGTAAGTCAATATCAAGAAGCATGAATAGGGCAAACATTCTTTTTGTTGTTAACCTGGCTGCTGGATCGGGAAAGCATAGGCGCGTGGAAAGGTTGATTGAGGCAAAACTGGACAAACAGAAGTTTAATCCTTCGCTTGCGTATACGCGAACGAAGAACCATGCAACCGACCTGGCAAAAAACGCGGTTGCGAACAATTTTTATGCTGTCGTTGCGGTTGGCGGCGATGGTACGGTGAACGAAGCAGGAAAAGCGTTGGTGGGCACAAAAACCGCCCTCGCCTTTCTTCCAACTGGTTCCGGCAACGGTTTAGCCCGTCACCTCAAAATACCAATGCGCCTGGAGAAAGCGATGGCGGTTATTAATAGCGGAAGGATAGCCGCGATAGACACCGTCAACATTAACGGCGGAATCTATATAGGCATGGCGGGCGTCGGGTTAGACGCCCACATTGGCTGGAAATTTTCGCAATCTGGGAAACGCGGTTTCTGGAATTATATAAAATGTTTTTGGCGCACGTACCCGACCCATAAACCAGATAACTACGAAATTGTAGCGGATGGCAATGTTATTACCAGAAAGGCCCTGCTTGTTTCGTTCGCGAACGGTTCTCAGTACGGTAACGGTGCGACGATTGCTCCCGAAGCCGACCTCCAGGATGGCCTGCTTGATGTTTGCGTGCTTAAGGATTTTCGTTTTTACCACCTTCCCCATCTTACGTACAAGCTCTTCAATAAAACTCTGCACACGTCGAAATATCTGGAAACCTTTCGGGCGAAAGAAATAACGATAAAGCAAAACGACCACAGTGCCCATATTGACGGCGAGCCGATCCATCTCGGTAAAGAAATATCAATTCGCGTGGACCCCCTATCGCTTCGCGTGATCGTACCTCAATAAAGACATTGGCAAATTCTCCGTTGGGTGCACAAGAGATGCATTGAGAAATTCGCTGATTTGCAAATTTTCTTCGTATGCGGTATGCTGTGCGTAGCACATCAATTGGCTCAATACGAGTCCCCTGCTCCCTGCGCAGCGTCATGACCTGAGCGTGGAGGGCTCGTCCGTAAGCCCCGGTTGGAACAAGTCGCCTGGCGGCGGCATAAATCACCAACCCATTCACCCTCGCTTTCGCGAGGGTTTACTTTTTTGTTTTTTACTCCGACAAGAATACCTCGCCATCCGTAAATGCTGGGACGGAGCAAAATCCAGTGCTTTGCTAAGCTCAGTATTTCGACGCCTTCGCGTCTCAACCAACTCAATACCTCCTCGTTCTTGCTCCTCGGCCGTAAGGTGGGCGCGGAGGCCTATTGTCAAATCCGGGTCGTCCCCCTGGGCGAGGACTGTTGAAACGAGAATGGAATGGAGCTCTTTCGCGGGGTGTTTGCACAAACCGCGCGGGAGGAAGTTCGGGAACTTTCGAAAGTGGCAGAACGGAACGAATGAGACGTTCAATGCTGCGAACGTCGCCTTTTTGATCCGGCGTTGCAAAGGAAATCGCATGGCCCGTACCTCCCGCACGCGCCGTGCGGCCAATACGGTGGACGTAGTCCTCCGAGGTTTGCGGAAGGTCGTAATTCAAGACGAGCTCTATTCCCTTCACATCGATGCCACGCGCGGCAATGTCGGTCGCCACAAGAATCCGGTATTTTCCGTTCCGAAATCCTTCGAGCGCTTCTTTGCGCTGATTAAGCGACCGGTTTGCGTGAAGTTCGGCGGAAGTATGTCCAAGGTTGCGCACGCCGGCGGCTATCTTACGCGCGCCATGTTTTGTGCGCGAGAACAGAAGTACCGATCCGCGATATTCCCCGAGTATTTTTTCCAAAAGACGCGGTTTGTCCTGTTTTTCTACAAAAAAAAGTTCCTGGGTTACTTTTTCGACGGTCGTGCCGGACGGAGCAATCTCGACGCGCGTGGGAAGCTTCATATAGCCCCTGGCTATCTCAATGATATTCTGCGGCATTGTTGCCGAAAAAAGCATCGTTTGCCGTTCGCGCGGAAGCACCGCGAGGATGCGCTTGAGTTGCGGCGCAAACCCCATGTCGAGCATCCGGTCGGCTTCATCAAGCACGAGCACCGCGACGGATTTTAAAGAAACCGTCCTTTGTTCGAGGTGGTCTATAATCCGCCCCGGCGTCCCGATAACGACGTGCGGATTTCGGTGAAGCGCACTGATCTGACGGCCAATAGATTCCCCGCCGATCAAAACCGCCGTTCGTATCCCAAGCGGTGTTCCGACTTTGTGGAATACTTCGTCAACTTGGAGGGCAAGTTCCCGGGTTGGGAGTACGACAAGCCCCTGCTTCCCGCGAAGCGCGGCCTGTATCATGGGCACCCCGAACGCGAGCGTTTTCCCCGTACCGGTTTGAGCGATTCCCACCATATCTTTCCCTTCGATCGCCGCGGGAATCGACTTCTCCTGAATAGGCGTTGGCACTGTAAAGTGAAGGCGGTCAAGCACTTCGAGTATGTTGGGCGCGATGCCGAGGTTGTAAAAGCCGGATCGTTGGTCAGTGTGCATATATGAAGACCGTACCACGAAAATGGAAATTAAGTAATCACCTTTTTATTGAGTGCTTTGCTATAGCAAAGCACTCACCTCTCCGCGATCTGCGTCGGTCCTTCCATAATAATAATTTCCGCTTCAACAATTCCGAATGTAAGCGCTTCGTGTTTGCTCGACATCCAAATATCCACGTTATTTATTTTTCTGCGGTGCATACGGTCTTCCACGATGAAGATACGGTCGTCAAAGAGGTCGGGAATTTGAATGTGCGTTCCGAATGGCAAAAAATTCGCGGCGACAATTCCCTCTCGCGTACGTTTGCCTGATGCGGTGGTAAACGGCGTGTCATCTGTTTCGTCTTCGCTCGAAGAATAGGCGGTAAGCGTGACTGTATGGGTTTTTGGGCTGGGAGCTTCCTGTAAAACTTCTTTCCGCGCCATATTTTCAAGGTTAATGGTGGGCATGCTCAACACGACGCTCGTAGCGCTTGTTGAATGCATATTGCTCGGCAAGAAGAGGCCTGTTTGCGCAGATAAGCCAGAAATTAGCAGGAACGTCGTTAGAGCGATATTGTGCATATAGTTCCAATAAAAAAAGCCCCTCCCAGGGGTGTCATTTTGAGTATTTAGTTATGGGTCAAATGATATACTAACGTCCCTAATTTGTCAATATATTTCTCCCACCGGCAAAAAATCGTGTACAAAACCTTTGTTTTGTTGCATACTCTTACCAGCTCGTTGGAAGTAGGAGGTCGTGTGCTCAGGGAAGAACTTTTGATCAAACTTCGCGCCCTTCCGGTAATTAAGCGGGATGGACCCTATGTGTTAGCGTCGGGGAAAATAAGCTACACATATTGCAACGTCAAAGAGGCGTGTGGATATCCAGATATCCTGAATGCTATGGCTGACGGCATAAAGGCATTACTCCCGTCAGATATCACTTGCGTTGCGGCACCTGCACTTGGAGGCATATCGCTCGCGGCCGTCATCCAGAGCCGGCACCGTTTGAAGAAATGTATCGTTCGAAAAGAACATAAAAAGCGCGGCTTTGCCCCAACACTGCTTCTTGCGGAGTACGTTCCAGGCCCAGGCGACGTTATTGCGGTTATTGATGATGTATTTTCAAGCGGTGGAAGTATTCTGGGTGCGATTGAAGCCCTTCGGCCAACTGGTGCACGAATCGCATGTGCAGGCGTCGCCGTGAACCGCAGTTTTTGGGAGGAAAGGAACTTCTCCGTCCCCGTGAATTATCTTTTTCGTCTCGACGAACTTCTCTAAATGCGGCCCCGCCATCCCCCGGGCCGCTTTTTTATACTCACGCATAACGAGAAGATTGGCTGGAAGAAGGAAGCTATATGCACTTCTCGTTGGGCGTATGGATTTATCGTTTCTTTTTGAAAAATCGCCAAGCAATAAGTCCGGCTCCCGCGACTGCGACGCCTACGAAAACGTATCCAAGCATTGACTTCGATGTGTTTGTCGGAAATGTGGGAATGGGAGGCATCGGCGGTTGCGATATGGGCACGTGTATTTCCTCCTCCTCTCCTAGATGCGCGCGCGAAGTAGCAACAGATGACACTACGATGATTGCTACAATAAAAATAAACGTGATCAATACCACCCCCTTTTTCACCAGGAACGTTTCTTTCATGATGTGGTGCGCAGATGTTTTTTCACAAAAAAAACCGCTCCGAGCGCCAGAAGAAGAATGATCACAATGTCGAATTTTTGAAAATATGGTTGTAATACTCCCCAGTTCGCACCGAGCGCGAACCCTGCGTAGGCAAGCGCCGCGTTCCAAAGAAATGAGCCAATGAGCGTATAGACGAGGAATGGACGAACCGCCATGTTTCCCGAACCGAAGACGATCGAGCTGAACGTCCGCACGCCGGGCAAGAGGCGGGAGAAAAAAGCGGCGAAAGAGCCGTATCGGGCGAGCCACCCATCAAGCTTTCGCATGTCCTCCGAACGCACCAAGATATATTTTCCGTACCGCTCAAGGAGGGGCCGCCCGCCGAATACTCCAGCGTAGTACAGGGCGACACACCCCGCAAGGTTCGCGGCAGTTGCCACGAATATCACCGCCCACACATTAAGCCCGCCGGACGCTGCAGAAGCCCCGCCCAAGGGCACTACGACCTCGGACGGTATCGGTATCGCCGCGCTCTCAAGCGCCATCGAAATAAAAATTCCCCAGTAGCCAAACTGTTCAATAAGTTCTTTTCCGAAATTCGTAAAAAACTCAATTATGCGGAACATTGCTGTTTTAGTTTCTCCACCTCGTTTCCAAGCTCAAACTATTCTCTAATTCGTGAGAATTAGAGAATAGTAAGAAGGTGCTTGGTGAGCGACTTTTGTGTAGATGATAGTCGGTAAAACGCCTGTAAGCTTCTTTGCTCGCGATCAAGAATCTCGGCGCCGTAGAGAACGCTCAAATGCCGCGAGGTGGATTTTATGGACAAATTGATCTCATCGGCAATCTCTCCCACCGATGCTTCTTTCCGGCTTTTGAGGTATTTCAGGATCGCGAGCCGCCGCTTATTCGCCAATGCCTTCAATATTTTTTCGAGGTCCCTCATGGATTCCATTATACTATACCACCGCAACTATTCTCTAATTCTCACGAATTAGAGAATAGTTGCGGGGCGAAGGTTTTTGTCACAATAGAGCGCCGGGACGACAACGATTTCTATCGGTTATTTTGTTCGATAATAATGGGCGCGTGATTGAATTCCCGATTCGCGAGGTACCCGAGCCCAAAACTCAATGCCGCGACGAAGAAGATGATGAGGGCGAAAATGACTTCTTTTTTGCGGTACACGAGCCAGTTACGCATATCAAAAACTCAAATAACTTTCCCACTTTTCGTAGAGTGCTTTCGTGGCGCGAAGATCGCCCACATTGTACTTCGCGATATCGAGGTACTTTTTTTCCTTGAAGAGGCGGCCGACATCATCCCCGGTTACTCCGCTTGCCTTGGGACTTTCGATGCCGAACGCGCGGCTCCAGAGGTGGAGGCCCCCCTTTCGGCGCGTCGCCCCGTAGAATGTAAGCTGATCCTGAAGGTCAATATGCACCGCGTCGGGACTGTGTTGATAGAGATATCGCCCGCGCATCAAGTCCTTTGTGGGGCGGATACCGTGCACGGCGGAACGTACCATCAAAAATGGCGCGTCGAATCCCCTGCCGTTGAACGTAATAAAGTGCTGATACTTCGTAGCTCCCTCCCAGAACTTTTGGAGCATCTCCTTTTCGCCCATTGGCTTGAACGTCATATTTCCCTCCTTCGATTCTTTCGCCTTTTCGCCCGGCGCTTGGTAATACACAACGCCCTCGTCTTTGTAGTAATCGAGCACGCCGATCGCGACAATCTCGCCCGTGAGGGGCGAAAACCCTAGCCCATTTTTGAGCTCTTCAAGCGCTACCTGGTATTCTTCATCGCTGTCGGACTCTTTCTTTATCCACCGCGTCAGGGCCTCCTGGGTCGCGTGGTCGAGGGCGTTAAAATCCTCGCCTACGGTTTCTATGTCTATAATGAGCTTTTGCTGATTGGCCATATTGACTTTGATTGGATTCTAGCATAGCATAAGCACTATGTCAGAGAAAGAGTCGAAGTCGAATGCGAAACTCACGGAAGAAAGAAGGCGGGAACTACTCGAAAAGTTACGCGACTATGGCGTTCATGGTGGTCCCGACAACCCCAACCCCGACAATCCAGACCCAGAAACCATAATTCAGGAGTTGATAGATCGGGGAGGATTCGAGGACGAAACGAAGGTCAAGGAAGCCATTGACAAGCTCGAGCAGGATATAGAAAACCTAGAGGATTAACGGTTAAGTTTAGAAATTAGATATTAGAACTTAGAAATTAATGAATGAATGGCGCCCCGCCTTCGTTGAAGCTCCGGCGGGATGCTCATGATTGTAGTGAAATTTTCTTCGCTACAATGTGAGCTCGAACATTTCAACAATCATGGCACATACAAAAGCGATAGGCTCAACAAAATTAGGAAGGGACTCGATCTCGAAGCGTCTCGGCGTGAAACTGCAGGACGGCCAGAAAGTAATGGTCGGGCAGATCATCATTCGCCAGCGCGGCACGAAATATCGTCAGGGTATGAACGTTTTACGTGGCGCCGATGACACACTTTACGCGAAGAAAGACGGTGTCGTGAAGTTTTCCACGAAAACCGTAACTCGCTTCGACCGCACGAAGAAACGCGCGACGATGGTGGCGGTAAGATAACTACTTCTCTGGCCGCACCAGAATCTTCAACTCTCCCGTAATCCCGCCCCGCAACCGGAGCGGGATTTTATGCTCGCCAAATGCCTTGATGGGTCGGTCGATGTCGATTTCCACGCGTTCTTTGGTCACAAGCCCCGCGCTACGTAAAGCGGTGAGAATCGCCTCCTTCGTAATCGAACCAAACACAGACCCCTCTTTATCCGACTTTAATGTAAATTCGAGTGCCCGTTCGTTGATTTTCCGCAGTAGCTCATCCACATGTTTTTTGAGTTCTTCATTCTCTTTTTCGTAACGAACTTGTGCTTCTTCTAATTTTTTGAGCGCCCCTCCCGTTGCTAATTCCGCAAGCTTGTTCGGAAAAAGCATGTTCCGGGCGTAGCCATCCGGCACCTCTTTTACCTCGCCCTGCTTCCCCTTCCCGCGAACATCCTGGAGAAAAATAACCTTCATTGAAAATTATAAATTGATAATTATTTTGCGATTTCCGCTCTTAAAACCTCCACCGCCCTATCAAGCTGGGGGTCCCGCTCGTTCTTATAATCCTCCTCCGTCATTTCCACCTCGACATCGGGCTTTAGTCCATCCCCCTCAAGCACGTGCCCCGAAGGAAGTACCCAGTGCGCGATTGTAATTTTTATCGAAGACCCGTCCGCCAAATTCTCGAGTTGTTGCACGGTCCCCTTCCCAAAACTCGTTTCCCCCACGAGTTTTACGTCGCTCCGCTGGTCACGCAACGCGCCCGCCAAAATTTCCGAAGCGGACGCAGAGCCCTTATTAATAAGCACCACAACCGGGAAGCCCACCAGTGCTTCGTTTCCGTTCGCTTTAAACTCGTTCAGTTTGACCACCATGCTTTCCGCCTCGTTTTTTTGCGGGTCTTCTTCTTCGCTCAGTGGAACGGAGGTAATCGTGAGGGATGCGTTTTTTCGCCCCTCTTCGCTTACGACGAGCGTACCTTTCGGCAAAAACCATCCCGCAAGGTCAACCGCAACCTCCAAGTATCCGCCGGGATTATTCCGCAGGTCGAGCACGACCCCCCGGCTATCGTTCGCAAGCGCATCGCGAACCGCTTCGTAGAACCCGACCTCGGCATTATTGTTGAAGTTATACAGTTCAATGCGGGTAACGTCGCCGATCCGCGTCGCTTCCACGGTGGGGATCACGATGGTCCCGCGCGCGATCTCGAATTCTTCGGGCTTATCCCACCCGTCACGAAAAATAGTAAGAGTAACGAGCGTGCCCTTCGGACCGCGAATAGAACTCACTGCTTCTTCGATAGAAATACCCTCCGTCGAACTTGTGTTGATGAAGAGTATCTTGTCTCCTGCTCGAAGCCCCACCCGTTCTGCGGGCGTGCCCTTGAGCGGCGCGATCACGGTAAGCTGGCTATTGCGAATGCCAAGTTCCGCGCCGATGCCGCCGAAACTGCCGTTGATATCGTCGAGAAACTTTTTACTTTCCGCTGGCGGAAAAAATTCCGAATAGGGGTCGCCGAGCGAACCGACAAGTCCTTTGATTGCTCCCCGAAGCTTCTCTTCGCCAGAAATATTCTCGTTCTTCAAATACGAATCATTAATAACGCTCCACGCCTGCCAAAACGTTCCAAAATCAACATTCGTAATGCCGTTCGCCTCGATATTTTCCACCCCACGCACAATAATATTCTCCGGACGTTCCCTGCCGGTTTTATATCCCACCATATACCCACCACCCAGAAGTCCGATCGCGAGGATGGGGACCAGAACACCGAAAAGGACCTTTTTCTTCATTGATATATTGTACCAATGTTTTTTTGCTTTGTCGAAATCTTATTTTCGCGGTACAATGATACCATACACAGTATGAAGTTTGGCGAGGACTATTTTAAGGAACTGAAACGACGATCCAAACAATCGCGGGTATATAAGAAATACCAACTTATCGGGCTTGAAATTGCGAAGGCGCTCCATGACGAAAAACACAAGTCGCTCTACATGAAGATGGCGAAAGAGGGCAACGCGCAAAAACTTTTATGGCTCGCGAAGAACATTGCCGACCGAAACAATATACAGAACAAAGGAGCGTATTTTATGACGCTTTCGAAAGAACTGAAGGTGAAATTGCAGAAAAAATTTTGATTCCGCTCTCAACAAATGGAAAATAAGATCATTACCATAGAATCCAAAAAGGATGAGAAATTCTTGCGGCGAAAAACCGCGGATTTTGATTTCGCGAAATTCTCGAAAAAAGAGATTGGAGAACTCGTGGCAAAGATGCGGAAAGCGATGCACGCCGCGCATGGCATCGGCCTTTCCGCAAACCAGATCGGGCTTGACGCGCGAGTGTTTGTGGCGGAAGTTCCGGACGCCCAAGGAGGCATGAAGTCCTATGTCCTCTTTAACCCAAAACTCGAAAAGTTTTCCGGCGAGAAGATTTCGTTTGAAGAAGGGTGTTTGAGCGTGCCGTTTACGTATGGCACGGTTGAACGTTCCGAGCGGGTTACGCTCACGGGCTTCGACAAGAGCGGGAAGGCGGTGAAAATCAAGGCGTGGGGGCTCCTCGCGCGCGTGTTTCAGCACGAGACGGATCATCTTGAAGGAAAACTTTTTGTGGACAAGGCAAAAAAAATCCACAAAGTAGAAACCACTAGAAATCCATAGATACTCATGGAAATTTTCCGCGCGATCAGTTTCTAACAGTTTCTATGGATCTCCACTAATTTCTATGAACTACGTCTTTTTCGGCACGCCGGAGTTCGCGGCGATAATTTTGCAAAAACTTATTGATGGCGGCATACCGCCTGTTGCCGTGGTATGCAATCCCGACCGCCCCGTCGGGCGAAAAAAAGTTATTACTGCTCCTTTAACAAAAACAGTAGCTCAAAAATATGGCATTCCGGTTTTACAACCGGAGAAATTGGACGAAAGCTTCACGCTTCACGCTTCACGCTTCACGTCGCAATTTGCCATCGTCGCGGCCTATGCAAAAATTATTCCGAAAGATGTGATCGAACTATTTCCGAAGGGCGTTATCGGCGTCCACCCCTCGCTTCTTCCGAAATATCGTGGCGCCTCCCCTATCCAGTCGGCAATCCTGGGCGGCGAGAAAGAAACCGGAGTAACGCTCTATATGCTCGACGAGAAGATGGATCATGGAAAAACAGTGTCAAGTGTCAAGTGTCAAGTGTCAAGTAACGATGCCTACGAAACACTTCTACAAAAACTTGCGGAGCTGAGCGGGCAACTCCTTGTCAAAACACTGCCGAAGTTTGTGGAGGGGAAAATGGTGCCACAGGCACAGGATGAAGCAAGGGCGACATTTACGAAAAAATTCGCGACGCAAGACGGGTTTGTGGATGAAAAAGACCTCAATGACGCACTCGCGGGCGATGCTCAAAAGGCGAATGAAGTTGACCGGAAGATCCGAGCATTAAATCCCGAACCGGGCGTGTGGACGTATGCGAATAGCCATAGCGAATGGGCACATACGAATAAAATCCACAATGGGACGCGTGTGAAATTTTTGGATGCGAAAATCGAGGACGGGCGGCTTGTGCTTGTGAGGATTCAGGAGGAGGGTGGAAGGCCGAGGAGCTTTTAGCTTGATAGATAGATGCTCTGTCATTGCGAACCCCGCTCAAGGCGGGGTGAAGCAATCTAGGATATCATTGCCGTATGGCAACGAAAATACCGTGCGTGTATATCCTGGCGAACAAAAGAAACGGCACGCTGTATACCGGCGTAACGACGCAGTTACCACGGCGATTGCACGAACATCGGTCAGGGGCAGTTGATGGATTCACAAAAAAGTATCGGGTGTCCACCCTGGTCTATTATGAAGTGCACGAAGACATGTATTCCGCGATCACCAGAGAGAAACAGATCAAGGGCGGTTCCCGGAAAAAGAAATTGGAGCTTATCGAGAAAGATAACCCTGCATGGCGGGATTTGTCGGACGAGCTTTAGAACTGGATTGCTTCGTCGCCCTGCTCCTCGCAATGACGTTTTTGGGATTGGTCCTAGATCGTTTCTTCAAAATTCTTTTGCACCTCTTCCCAATTAACAATATTCCAAAAAGCCGAGATATAATCCGGTCGGCGGTTTTGATACAAGAGGTAGTAGGCGTGTTCCCATACGTCGAGCCCCAGAATGGGCCACAGACCCTGCGATACGGGGCTATCCTGGTTTGAAGTCGTGATAACCTTCAACTCCTTGTTTTTATTCGGGTCGAGTATGAGCCACGCCCATCCGGAACCGAACACGCCCGCCGCGGCTTGCGTAAATCGTTCTTTAAATGTGGCGAAGTCGCCGAATGCCCGTTTTATTTCCGTACCCAGTACGATGGGCGGTTCTCCCCCGCCTCCGCCGATCGGGGGCGTCAAAATCTTCCAGAAGAACGAATGGTTCCAGTGCCCGCCGCCGTGGTTCCGAACCGCCGTGCGGATATCCTCGGGTACGGAATCAAGGGACGCCAAAAGCTCCATAAGCGAGCCCTTTTCGAATTCGGGGTGCTTCGCAAGGGCATCGTTCAGCTTCGTAACGTACGTTTGGTGGTGCTTCGCGTAGTGCGTCTCCATCGTGCGCGCGTCAATATACGGCTCAAGCGCGTCGAAACGATACGGTAATTTTGGAAGCTCAAATTGCATCATTGCATATCCATTTTACCATAGTTCACCCAATCATGCGGTAACAACGAATGTACATTCTATCCCTGTATCCCGTCCAATTCATGGCCATGGCTAGGAATTGGACAGATACGCCCACGGTTACCATAAACGCGTTCCTTATGATTGCGTTGCCGTAAAAAGACATTCCTGTGGGCGCAGGACCACCGATGTGCTGGCGTTGCGGTTGTTACCCCGCTACTGACTTTCGCAAAATTGACCAACGGGTTTATGCCCGTAAAATAAGGCGATTTTTGTAAGTTTATTATGCGAACATCAGTAGAGAATGCCCTGCGGTCTCTGCCGCAGGGTGCATTTCTACGTCTTCTCAATTTTCTTCTCAATCTCCCAAATCTCCCTTCCGAGATAGCGACCTACTGATTCAAGGTCGGCAAGAAGTTTCTCTTCGCGCGTTTTTTCCTCCAGTGAAAGTCCTTTAGCGATCTTTGCGCGGCGCACCACCGCAAGTTCTTCTTCAATGTCCCGCCGCAACACCGAAAAACCGCGTCGGATGGATTCTTCGGCTTTTTTGATCTCTTCCCGCAGGTCGCGGTTTTTCCGACGCGCGTGGCGCCCGTGGTACACGATGAACATCGTAAGGCCTATAAGCGCGATAAGGAATATGATAGTCAGCATGAGATAGAAACTTTGAGCGCTCAATCGCTTCTCCCCAATCTGGAATGCCGTGGGCGCCACCGTCACCTCAACCCGCGCGCTCGGAGGACTCATTGAGCCACCCACCTTAAGTTGCGCCCATACGATGTAATGCCCGGAGTCGAAAAATTGCGGGAACGAATAGAACCATTCTCCCTTCTTATTCACCCGAACGCTTTTTTCGGTGGTGGCTTTGGTGTCCGTACGTTCCATGTAAATCAGGACCTCCGCTTCCGGCACGGACGCTTCGCCTCCGACATAGAATATTTCGTCGTTCGAAATCGTTTTCGGAAAAAGCGTAATGACCGGAGGGTTGGGCGCGGAAATATTTTCGAGTTCCGCGGCGTACGTTGTTGCGACAGAAGAGAATACGCCGAGAAGTGAAACGAACGCAAGAAATCCGAGAAGGCCCATGAGTTTTTTATCGGAACCCGTTCCACCGGAGCCGGAACCCGGCTCCGGCTCGTTCGTCTCGCTTTGCTCGCGAAGTACGTGGCGAGACGAGCCGTATTCTTCCTGCTTCGCTTGTAACTCCTTCAATTGCGAAGCAATGCCAGGATGTTGTACGATAGCGCCGTGCCGCGTGATCTCCTCGATCAGCGTGTGCCACATCCACGCGCGATAGGCAAGGTATGAAAAGCCGGCCAAGATCAGTAGCCCAAGAACTCCCGCGTAGGGCCACGGAATGGTATACACGCCCCCCAGGCGCACTCCCTGGGCGCCGATGATCTCAAAAATCGGATTTACGACGGCAAGCGTTTGCTGTGCCTGCAGATAATTCCCCGCCTTATCATAACTCCGCACCATGATCTGATAGCGGCCCACTTCAAACGTATTGATGTAGGGGGAGGTGGTTTCGACAAAAAAAGGAGAGTCGCCCGAAGATTTGTCGAGCGAGATCACCGCGAGCTCATAATAGTCAATGCCCGACAAATTATCGGTGGTCGCAAACGCAATGATGGGTATGCGCTGGGTGGTACGGGCGGACGGCGCTATCTCAATGCCGAATTCGGCCGGGAGTGACGCATCTATTTGCGCCGGATACGTCGTAATGCCTCCCCAGGCGTTTTGCCGGAGCGCCTTGATGTGGAAGTAGTGCGCGCCATCCGAAATGTTGTCGTACGCAACCCGAGCCCCAATCCCTTCGGATATTTCATCCGGATCTCCGTTCGGATCTTCGCTGAAAACATAACTGTAGCCCTGGATGTCGGGCGGCGCCGTCCACTCGAACACCGCTTTGTCGTTCGCGTACCATTTTTCCGGGTCCGGATTCGTGCGCGATGTAACGATGGGGCCTTCCGGCGGAGGGAGCGTGATCGCGTACGTCCCCCCCGACGTGCGGTCCAAAACGTCGGTTCCCCTCCCGTCGTTCAAAAAAACTCGCGAGCTGTCCGAAAATCGCACCGTGGCGTTGCCGATGCTTCTCGTTCGAAACGTAACCGTGGACACGAGACCCGCTTCGGTATTGATTCCCGGATTTGGCACGGCTCCCTGAAAACGCAACGTGCCTGCGGTATTCGAATAGGTCGGCTGGGCGATCCATGTTTTGATGAACGAATTTCCGGCGGTCGGAGAAACCACCTGCAGCTTGTCCACGGGAAACGTCAGATTCGCCTCTATCGCGTTTACCGATTCTCCACCGGTATTCACGAAAATGGAAACCGTAAACGTGCTGCCGGTTACGAACGATCCTCCCGAGGGAGAAACGTACAATGAGGCCGCTTCCGTTTGTTGCGCTCCGCCTGCCACTATCGCGGCACAGCATACCGTTGCCGCAGTGAACAAACGTTTCGACGTAAAAAATCGTTTCGGGTGCATCATGTTTTATGTTACCATGCTTCTCCTTTTTATTCTGAACGTAAGAAATATCGCGAATGCGCTCACGATGCCGAGAACGAGAACTGGTCCCTTCGCGAACGCCGTCCAGTCGTACAACAGCCGTTCTTCAGAGTTTCCTGCGTAATCAACCGCCGTGATTGATACCGCCCAGACGGATCGCGAAACCGCGATCGGGTTCATCGCGGGATGCGCGTCGTCCCAAAAAAACCACGCCTTCGCACGGTACGAAACCGACCTTACGCCCGACTCGGAATCCCGCGCAATGAATCCGAAAAATTTTTGAGCGGGGTTCAGCGGATCCGGCGTCAGAGCCGTGAGTTCGACCTCCGGCGGTGTTGTATCCATGGCGGGCGCCTCGTGGTCCAGAACCGTCCCGTCGAGCGTCTCGGCGGGATGCCCCTCCCCGACCCGTAAACGCAGGGGTTTCGCAACGACCGATACTTTTGTGCCCTTGCCATTCGCAAGATACAAGAAGGAATTGCCGAAGCGAAATTCAAAAATCCCGGGACGAAGCGCTTTCAAGCGAACCGAGAGCAATTCCCCCTTCTCTCCCTTGAAGGGGCTCACACTGCCGCCCTTGATTTCGATCGCCCCCGACCCCGAAGCAACGGGTTGATCTTGCCAAACATCGATAATCGAATCATTCTGGCTCACACCGACTACCGATAGCGCGTCTCGAGGATACGTGGCGGACACGGCATATGCGTTGACCGGCTGATCGGTATCAAGCAGTATCTGCACCTCGAATTCCTGCCCCACCGCGACTTCCGCCGGGCCGTCAAAATATATGGACTGCGCCGCCGCGTCTGCGATGCGTAACCCACTAATCAACACTAATATAAAACCAATGGACACTAAAAATTTATTAGTGTTGCTTGGTTTTGTATTAGTGTCTTTTGGTGGGCCGTAAAACGGTTTTCGATCATTGGTAAAAATAACACGCCTTATAAATAGCTGCGGTGATGCAAAATTGATAAGATAGGCCAATTCATATTCGCTGTTCCGTAAGTAATCATAAACCCTCTTAACTTCGTCTCTATTCACAAATCGCTCGGCTTTGGTCTCAATAATGATTTTTTCCTCAACAATAAAGTCGGGGCGGTACAATCCGATATATTCACCGTTTTTGGGCGCATAAATTTTAATCGCCTTTTTTTTTTCGAATTGAAGTCCTCTTCTTTTTAGCTCTTTAGCAAACGCCTCTTGGTATAGTTTTTCTTTATGTCCCGGTCCAAAATCTTTCCGCACCTCAATGGCCGCGCCATGAACCGCATATGATAAATCCTTGTGGAGTAAGTTGTCAACAAACCTTTTCGTCATTGGTGTCATTTGGTTTACTGTTTTAGTGTCTTTTTGGTGGGGTGACTATTCGACCCAATAATACATAAGTATCGAAACGTCGGCTAAACCGACGATGCCGCTGCGATTAAGATCATAGCGCCTGACGATATCACCACGTTCCCCGTAGTAATACAAAAGAATGGAAAGGTCGATCATGTCAACGCGACCATCCCCGTTAAAATCAACGAGTTGAAATCTCGGCGGAATAACGGGGGGCGGAACCGGTAGGGACGATGTTGGCCGCGGCGGTAAAGCAACGGGCGTTCCTGGAGGCGCAACATACCCCGTTCCCCCTCCCCCGCCCTGCGGAGGCCCTCCCGACAACGGCGGCGAAGGCGGCGACGTGGAAACCGCCGAAAACGTCGGATAGTTATTATAACCGTCGAACGCGGCGCCGGAACTCGACGCCATGCGGAACAACCAACTGCTCGCGGTATCGGCGGAATTATTCCGAATCACCCAATCCCATTCTCCGAATTTACCGGGCAACAAGGCGCCGGGAGACGCGGCCGATGGGTTCGACTCGCCGTAGCTTTCGCCAACGTCGGAAGAAGCAAGGAGCGTGGTGACGATAATCTGACCGTCGGCAACGCCCGCGTTGTCGAAAAATATCCAGGCGGTTGAAGTGGAAAGGTCGGTCCACGGTCCCGCCGTCGTGTTTGCGTACTGCAATCGAAATACCGCTCCCGCATTGAGTTGTGCGTTTCCATTTTCCACGCTCATCCGCAGCCTCACTACGGTCCCGAGGGAAGGCGTCGGGGTGGCGCTATTCTCGCTCGCAAGGAAGGTCGCGGGGTTCAACGCATCAATATTTTCGTACCAACGATAATCGTCTTGGGTAAGCGTTACAACCGCTTCGGTCGTTACGACCGATGTTCCGATATTCACCGCTCGAGCCAAAAACCCGAAACATCCAAATAAAAAAGCGATACTTGCAAGCGACTTCAGCACATGAGGATGCGTAGTCCATCCCATCGGATTTTTTATTTTTTACGCCTCCGCCTTACGATAAGTCGCGCAATCGCAAGCAACACTATGACGAACGCTGCGGCGGCGTATGCCGCATTGCCCTTGAAATATTCGTCCCAACGTACGGGGGTCGCGAGTGAACCGGCGGGTAGAACGCTGAACACCGTCCGCTCGTGCGCTACCGCTCTCTCGCCCTGATAAAATGTTACATCTCCCCAATACTGCCCAAGCCCGAGATGAAAATCGGTGGGAAACTCAACGGTATATTCTTTGATTGTAAATGCCGGCGTTTCCGGGAAATCGGAGTTTTTTTGGATATGGGCAAGGCGGATGCCGCCGAAACGGTCATACAGTTCGAACGTCGCGCCATCAAAACTTTCCGAAACATTGCCTTCGTTATTGAACTTCACATACACTTTCGGGTTCCACCCTTCTTCGATATCAAGCGGTTTTACGACCGGAACCGAGAATTTTTCAAAAATACCCGTGCCGACCGTGAGGTTTATCGCCACATTCGCGCCGAGCGCAATGGTTACCTGGCCCGCTTCATCGGGAATATTCACGAACGTAAGGTTTCCGCTATATCTCCCGAGCCCCGTGTTCTTCGGAACCTCGACCGTAATCTCAACAGGAAACTGGCGCGTGCCCTTGGGAATAACAAATTCCGCGCCCCGATCGACGCGTATCCACGATCGTATTGCTTCGGGAACGGCGAGGTTTGCTTTCATTTTCAAATCTTTATCCGGCTGGTCCTGCACCAGATACACGACCTGCGTGTATTTTGAACCGGCGACAAGATTCCCGGCGTTCACGAACGGCGGCGATATGCCAAAAGCGGCCTCCGCCTGCGGCGCGGCCGTCACACCAAGCACCACGAATATGAATACCAAGAACCACGAATAAAGATAATCCGTCCGCATATTTTTAGACACGCTTTTTTTCTAAAAGCACCACGCGGCGTTCCAGTGCCGCGAATTCTTCTACGTCAACTTTTCGCTTGAGAGAATGTTTTATAAACTCTGCGTCCTCTTTTATGATGTGCATCTCTACCATAAGATTGCCGATCATCTCCGTGTGCGCATGAAGCAATTTAGTGTGTTCGTTGAGTGTACTCTTAATGTCGCCATACTGCTCGGCCACAAGATCAAATTTACCATCTACATGCTCAATCAAAACACCGAGATGGCGCGTTTCTTCATGAGGAGACCCATCGTTTTTCTTCTGTCCTGTGACTCGTTTCATTCGCTTTGATTATAGCATATCTGTTTTCTATAAAACAGGGCGCCTTCTCGCGCCCCGCCTTTCGTAGTATTTCGTTCGCTATTCGTGGTATTTCGTGTTTACGGGAAGAACAACGGCGAAAAAACATTCGTGCCGGTGTAGGTGCCTGTCGCGGTTCCCGCAGGAACATTCACCGCCCAGAATGTGGTTTGAGCGACATTCACGGTACTCGTCGGAGTGGCAAGAAGATAGTTTGCAAGCGTTGTAGGCGTCGCGCTTAACGCCGGTTCCGAACCGCCGAACGTAAAACTTGAAGTTGCATAGTGTTGGGAACTCGTCGCGATAGAATTTGAGCCGGAGGTCAAGGTCGAAAGCGCGTAGAGTTGAAGCGTGGTCGTCGAATTCCCCGCGTTCGTGCCCGTCGCGTTCTGCACGGCGCTCGTAGACGACGCAGCGATCGTTCCATAGTTGAGAGACGAAGTGGTAACATTGATAGCGGTCAAGATGTTCACGTTCACATTGCTTGATGTGGCGCTCCCCGTCGCGTTTTGCAGGTCTAGTGCCGAAGCAAACGCCGCCCAAAAATCCGAAGGGAACGATGACGAAGTATTTCCCGTTGAATCGGCAAAATAATAGATCTTGACGGTATCCGTCACGTTGATGGTGATACTGTTCTGGCATGTGCTCGTCGCACGCGTCGCAAGTACGCGGACGTAACAACTGCGGTTTGATGCCGTCGGCGCCTCCGTGGCGCACGTCGCGGCTCCGCCATGCCGGTATGCCGTAGAGGTTCCGGCAAGCGTCTCGACAACATCGGCGCAACCGTTATTGTCGGTAATCGTGTAATTGATATCAAACGAGGTTGTGGCGTTCGGGTTCAGCACGATCGCGTTGCCGTGGTTTAGGGAAACGGCTGATACGGTAGGAGCGGCATTGCCTACAATAACCTGGCTCGTTACACTGCTTGACGCCGCGCCAAAAACGCTCGAAAATCCGGCGAAGAGCGCGACCAGCAAAACGGCTGTTGCGAGGAACATTCCCACATACGTTGCAAAACCGTCGTTTTTGGTAAGCATTTTACTCGATTTTATTGTACCACGTGGGGTCATGGGGGGGGTGTGGATAACTCCGCGCTGAAAGGCGCGGGAATTTTCAATGATCAATTTACAGTTTTCAAACGCGTTCACTTGACGAGGAAACGATTTTCTGAAAAATCATGGTTAATTCTTGACATTCTTGTCGCAATGCCTCAATTTTCTCCTTCTGACCAGAAACACACATCGCAATCATTCTCAACCAATGCTTCGTTTCCTGGCACTCTTTTTTACAAATAAATATCTTATTTCTGAAATCTTTCTTGGAGCTGGCGTTATTCGCTTCACAATAGTTTGCCCCTATGCTTGTTGCCGATCGAACAAGCTGACTGATGATCGGCCTGCTGACCGCATCTTGCCCAACGCTCTTGCAAAATTCTATAACATTTTCCCCGAACTTGGCGGTACGTTCTTCTAAATTATACCGTGGGTTTGATAATTGATTCATTGGAAATTTATTGAAAATTGATCATTGGAAATTGAAAATTGCTGTTTTATGGGCTCCAAAAGGCCGTAAATATATTCGTTCCGCTATAGGTCCCCGTCACGTTTCCCGATGGCACGCCGATCCCCCAAAAAATATCGCGCTGCACTGCTGACGTGGATGTTGGCGCCGCAAGAAGAAACCCGGAAACGGATTGAGCGAGTTCGTTCAGTACTTGTTCGAAGCCCCCAAAGGTAAAACTCGAAGTTGCGTAATGCTGGGAACTGGTGGCGATGGAATTCGAGCCGAAGTTCAGCGCGGTGCCATAAATCTTGAGCGTCTGCGAGGCATTGCCGACATTTTGAATAGTCGTCGTTTGGTTCGTAGCTCCTGTTGTAGAAGATGCGAGCACCGTGCCATAACTGATCGACGGTGCCGTGATATTGAGCGCGAGGAGCACATTCACATTCACATTACTTGAAGTCGCGGACCCGGTGGCATTCGCGGCGTCAATCGCGGACGCATATGCGTACCATCGATCGCTCGGAAAACTTGACGATGCGTCCCCCGTTGATTGCGCGAAATAATAAATTCCTACGGTGTCAGTCGCGTTAAAAGCATTGCTCGCGCAGGAACTCGTAGTGTGCGTCAGAAACAAATAGCAATTCAAATTATTGGTGGTGGGGTTCGGAACGGCGCAGGTCGAACTCACGCTACCGCGAAACGCGGTGGAGGTGGTATTCGTGACATCCGCGCAACCGTTATCGTCGGTCACCGTGTAATTGATGTCGATTGAAGCGGTGGCGTTCGGACTCAAAATAATCGGATTTCCGTGATTCAGGGAAACGGCGGAAACGACAGGAGTCGAGTTGCTGGTGGGCGGCGCGTCCCATTGGTAGGTATAAATAATAATGCCGTTCATCTTCGCCCCGTCCGAATTGTCGGCATCACCTCCGCCGTCGTTCGTGTAACAGGTGCTGTACGCTTGATCATCGGCCGTAGTCATCGTGGACGAAACA
>Ga0155706_113_pt1 | contig 80635 bp, 85 predicted proteins | sample RifCSPlowO2_01_FD_107363 | JGI IMG/M metagenome (GOLD analysis project Ga0155706, IMG submission 107363) | Candidatus Liptonbacteria bacterium RIFCSPLOWO2_01_FULL_52_25
GCTTGCTACCGGAAGAAACAGCATCGCTCCCGACGCCCACACTGCGGTGGTCGTCGTGAGCGCTGCGGAAACGACTTTATTGAATTTGTTCATTTATTGATTTAATTGGACTTAATTTGCTCTCCTCAATGTTGTATCTCACCCACAGTAATCTGTGAGGCAAATTCCTGAAGGTGGATAAAATAATTGAAGAGTGTTTATCGACCAATTTTACATTAACCAATAACGGATAACTGACAACTCATAACACGTCGTTATTAAGTTATTAGTTATTGGGTTATTAAGTTAACGTGGGTCGTCGACCTTTTGTATCCGAATGGCCCTTAACGAATGGGCACATGCGAATGTTAATTTACTTCTGGAATTGCTATTCCTTCGGTTTCGACCCGCCGCTCCATCGGTGAGGACGATGCAGGGGGAACTTCGGAATAACAGGTAATATCGTAATGAAAGAAAAACGCTCGCTTTCGGGGCGAGACTGGAATGGAGTGTTCGCTAATAATGCGAATCTTGGGCAAATAATGCGAATTCGCGTTATTAAACGCAATTAGCATTATTCGCGATTACTCCTTGGTCCAGCCTCACACTGAACCCCTATTGCTTTTACATTCGCATGGGCGCATTTGTGGTGCGCTATTCGCATGCCATGTAATTGTAGCAGAATCGACATCCTGTTCCTGCGGAAAACCCACAAAACCGGGTATCGATCAAGCACTATATACAACGGGAGGGGGCCTCGAAAGGTTACCCCCCATAAAACTGACGACCAATGACTGACGACTCACGACAAAAAAGTCGTAAGTCATAAGTCGCTAGTCGTAAAGTCAAAAATTATGCTCGAATCCGATAAAACGTTGCCGGACCGCCATTGCCGATCCGCTCAACCAATCCCTGCCCGATAAGATTCTGAAGGTCATATCGAATGGTTCGTTCGCTTACGTCGGTAAGCCACTCTTGTACATCTTTTAAGCGGCAACTGTTGTTTTGCCGTATTCTTTCAAGGATTGCCGATTGCCGCATTGCGGATTTTACAATTCCCCCGCCATTGCCGTTCCCGTTTTCAAGCGAGGTTGCAACAACTCCGCGAACACGTTCGTCAACGATAACGGACGCCATGGGATCATGTGCCGCTCTTCCTGAATCCGCTATCGGTTCGCTTTTCCGAGAAACAGCCATAGCGACCTGCGGCAATTCATGTTTTGAAAAAACGCGCTGGAGGTCAATTGCTTCCGTTTTTGCCGATTTCTCAAATTCGGCAATTGCCGAGTTAAAGGCGCGGAGTTCCAAGGAGAGCAGCTTGCTGTTTTCGCCATTCACCAGTCCAAGGTCCTCGCCGAACTTGACAAGGTATTCGATCGCCGCGGCAGTCACGCTTGACTTCATATAGTCCTCCCCGATCGTGTGGGTCAAGAGGAGGAGGGCCTGGTTCTCGAAATGGTCCGCAAGGGCGCGCCGCTTCAAAACCGCCGCCACGCGAAAAAGCGCGTAGCTGATCTCATAGGCCTTTTTGGAAAGATAATGCTGAAAGTCGGTTTCGGACATGTGAATAGAATTTAGAAGTTATCTCCCTGCGGGAGATCTCCCGAAGGGAGAGAATATAGAAAGTAGAATACGACAAAGCCGATGTAAAGACAAGGGGACATGCATACCCACACCACAGAGCAGTATCGCCACACAACGAGACCAATCGACAACCAACTTATTTCGTATGGGACTTTCCTAGGTACGCTTCGGCTTTTTTTAGCTTCTCAAGCGTCCCGCAATCAAGCCGCATACCGGTAAATTCCCAGCCGAATACCCTGCCGCGCAGAATAAGTTCTATCTGGAGCGCCACCGCCAAAGGAAGGGCGTCGTCCGCAATAAGAGGAAGGGTGTCGGCAACCCGTTTCAAGTTCCTGAGGATGGCGGGGGTAAGCACGTATCCCCCCACAATCGTAAGGTTTGAGGGCGCGTCTTTCGCGGGCGGCTTCTCTACTATCTTTGTGATCTGGTACACGCGGCCCCCAATCGCACTCTTGACCAGTGGCCTTTTGCCTTTGACGCCCGTGATTCCTACTACGCCAAACCGCGATACTAGTTTCTTGGGTACCCGCTCCAAAAGTAACACTGGCGCCCGCTTGGCTTTGAAAATTTCGATCAAGGACCCGAGAACTGGCCGCTTATCGATAATCACGTCGTCGCAAAATCGGACCGCAAAGGGGTCGTTTCCCAAAAGATCGTGGGCTTGCGCGATCGCATGGCCATTCCCGCCGGGAGTCGCCTGCTCGCGGACGTGAAACCGGAGCGAGGGGAACCGCTTGCGGTTCAGCCGTAGGTATTCCTCGAATTTCTTCCGATGGGCTGGGTTCACTATTAATATGACATCCCGAATGCCGCTTTGAACCGCCTCGTGAAGCACATATTCTAAAAGCGGCCTGCCACAGACCGGAATAAGATTCTTCGGCACGTGCTTCGTAAGCGGCAGGAGCCGCTTGCCGAGCCCCGCAACCGGCAGTACTAATTTAGTAACGTTACGTGTCATGTGTCATGTGTCATGTGTCATGTGTCAGGTGTCAGGTGTCAGGTGTCAGGTGTCATGATACTTGATACATGACACGTGATACTTTTACAGCGCCCACTTTGCCGACCCCAATAGTATAACCAAAAGTACAAAAAATGCGGAGAAGTCGAGAAGCGTCTTTCTCGGTATAAGCTCTTCGTGGGCGTAGTTGAGCGCCACGTCAAAAAGAACCGCCGACGCTATAAAAAGAAGCGCCGACTGGTAAAGAAAGTTGAGCGGCAAAAAAACGGTGGCGAGAAGAAGCTCCCAAACAAGGGCCGCCGCGATGCCAAACCCGAGCAGGCCTCGCCGCGTGTTTTCCGTTCTCCTCTTGAACGAAGCCGTGTGGAGCAAAAATCCGCGGCACAACAGAAAGAACGCGGCGCCGACCGCAAAGGCGTATACAAAAACCTCGGGTCGGTCCCAGGAACTAAACCGAGAAAAAAACCGGACACACATTAAAAACACGATAAGAAGAACGAGCGCCGCGTGCGGCGTCCGCTTCTCCATGAACGCCATATCTTTCGTGCCAAGCAGCAGGTACCACGCGACCCCCGCGAAGAACGCCCCCACGGCGCGCGGCGGCTCGGTTACAAGGAGAACAAGAAGCGCGAGAAATGGGAAACCGAATCGGAGCGCCTGGAAACGGGGAACGCAATAAAGGTAAAACGCGACAAGAACGAATGCCCACGCGGGAAGCACAAGCCACGCAACGGCAAACAGCGCCGCCTTAAACGCCAATGACCAGTGAATCGGCCTTAAAATTGACTTTAACTTTGCCGCCATCTTTCAGCTCCCCGCGGATTATTTTATCTGCCAATTTATCAAGAATAACCTTCTGCATCAATCGCTTTAACGGGCGCGCGCCGAATTCCGCGCTGAATCCTTCTTTAATAAGGTGTTCTTTCGCGGCGGGGCCGATATCGATCTTTATCTTATGGGCTTCGAGCCGCTTTTGGATAAGCTCGATCTGAATGTCCACGATCTTCGCGATGTCTTCCTTGCGGAGCGGCTTAAAGATAAGGATCTCATCGATCCGGTTCAAAAACTCCGGCCGGAAGCTGTCTTTGAGGGCATCCATCACTTTTTCGCGGTAATTCGTCTCTACCGCCTTCACGCCCTCCTCTTCGCTCGCGCTGAATCCGATATGCGACATGGCCTTCAGGTGCTGGCTCCCCACGTTCGAGGTCATAATAATAATGGCGTTCTTGAAATTCACCACCTTGCCCTTCGCGTCCGTGAGCCGCCCGTTGTCCAATACCTGGAGCAGAAGATTGAACACTTCGGGGTGCGCTTTCTCGATCTCGTCAAAGAGGATCAAACTGTACGGCCGATGGCGGACGACTTCGGTGAGTTGCCCCCCCTCTTCATGCCCCACATACCCCGGCGGCGAACCGATAAGGCGGCTCGTTGCGTGCCGCTCCATATATTCCGACATATCAATGCGCACCAGCGCCTTTTCGTCGTTGAACATAAATTCCGCAAGCGCCTTCGCAAGCTCGGTTTTCCCGACCCCCGTGGGCCCAAGAAACATAAATGAACCCAGGGGGCGATTCTCGTCCGCAAGCCCCGCGCGCGCGCGGCGCAGAGCGTTCGCGACCGCATGGATCCCCTCTTCCTGTCCCACCACACGCGCGCCCAACACGTCTTCGATGCGCGTGAGCTTGTCGGACTCTGTCTCGAGCATTCGCCGCAAGGGAATGCCGGTCCACACCGACACGACCGCCGCGACATCTTCCTTATCCACCGCCTCCTTCAGGAACCGCTCGTCGTCGGACTTTTTCCCTTTTCCCCGAACCGTTCCGAAGTTCTTTTTCTCGAACAGAGCGAAGTTCTTCTCCGCAAGAGGAAGCTCTCCGTACATGATCTGCGCCACGCGCTCCAAGCTCCCTTCGCGCTCGGCAACTTCCGCTTCGCGCTTCAAACTATCGATCTTCTGCCGAAGCTGGTGCAGGGTCTCAAATTTGATCTTTTCAGTGTGCCACCGCGCGGAAAGGTCATCGTTCTTGTCTTTCAGCGCTTTTAATTCTTTATCGATCTCCGTGAGCCGTTCCGAACCCTTCTCACCCTCTTTCGCAAGCGCCTGCTTCTCGATCTCGAGGCGCGTGATATCGCGCCGCACCTGGTCGATCTCCTTCGGCAAACTTTCCGTTTCAAGCCGGCGCGCCGCGGCGGCTTCGTCGATTAAGTCAACCGCTTTGTCGGGGAGAAAACGATCGGTAATGTACCGCGCACCGAGATTCACGGCTTCAACAATTGCTTCGTCCGAAATCCGAAGCCCATGATGAATTTCATATTTTTCCTTGAGCCCGCGGAGAATGGAAATTGAGTCCTCAAGCGATGGCTCCTCCACCATGATGGGCTGGAACCGCCGCTCGAGCGCGGGGTCTTTTTCGATATAACGCTGATATTCGCGGGTCGTCGTCGCCCCGATCGCGTGAAGCTCGCCGCGCGCAAGCGCGGGTTTCAGCAAGTTCGAGGCGTCCACCGCGCCTTCCGCGGCGCCCGCGCCCACGATCGTGTGAATCTCGTCGATAAAAAGTATGATCTGCCCCGCCGCGTTCCGAATCTCGTTCACGAAGGCCTTGAGACGGTCTTCAAACTCGCCACGGAACTTCGTGCCGGCGATAAGGGACCCCAGATCGAGCATTAAGATCTGCTTGTCTTTCAGTGGCTCGGGCACATCCCCTGCCACGATCCGCTGGGCCAAGCCCTCGACGATCGCGGTTTTCCCCACGCCAGATTCACCGATGAGGCACGGGTTGTTCTTGGTGCGACGCGAAAGCACCTGCATGAGTCGGCGCAACTCTTCTTCGCGGCCGATCACGGGGTCAAGCTTCCCCTCCTTCGCTTTATCGGTCAAGTTGATCGAATACTTTTCAAGCACCTGGAACTTCGTCTCGGGGGTTTCATCCGTAATGCGCGTGGATCCGCGAAGCTGGGCCAAGATCCGGAACGCCGTTTCGCGACGCACGCCAAATTGCTCGAGAACATTTCTCGCGCCCGAAGGAACCTCAAGGAGCGCAAGCAACATGTGTTCGCACGAAACAAATTCGTCTTTCTGCTGGGAAGCCACCTTGGCCGACTGGTCAAGCACCTTCATAAGTTCCTGCGAGAGGTAGAGTTGCCCCACCGCGGAGTTCCCTACCATCTTAGGGAATCGAGAGAGTTCCAGTTCGATCTGCTCGCTCAACTTTTCGATATTCGTCCCCGCCCGCCGGAGCACGGGCACCACCAGCGAGTGTTCATCTTCAAGAAGAGCGAACAAAAGATGGAGCGCCTTCAGTTCGCCGTGATTTTTTTTCGCCGCCAATTCCTGGGCATTCTGCAGGGCTTCTTGGGCCTTAATGGTAAACCGATGAAAATTGGGCATATACTTTAAAATTTCTAATTACTAATATCTAATTTCTAAACAAATTCTCCGCCCATGGCGGATCCGCCTTCGGCGGAAAATTTCTAATATTCGAAACGTTTAGAATTTAGGATTTAGTGCTTAGAATTTACTACTCAAGTATAGCAGATAAAAACAAGATTGGCAATCCTCCGCGGTGATTGCCAATGCGCTCCAGCTTTCCCTTCGCGAGAACCGGTGTCGGGCTGCTCCAGCGGCAGCCCACACCTGCATCTCCCCGGTCAAACTCCGCTTCGCGGAGACCAATCTTTGACCGGGTCCGGTAGCTTCTCACAAAGAGAAAGCTTCCGCTCGGTGAAGAAATGGTAGCCGTAGAGCGAGCCAAGCCCGTCAATTGTTCTGCAAAACACCCTTCAGAATTGTAAGGGCCGCATTAACTTCTTCGTTCGTCGTCGGCCGACCAAAACTGAACCGAACGCTCCGCTTTGCACGATCTCCTGTGGTGAGTTTTGTCGAACCATCTCCTGAATACCCTAGCGCCTCAATCACGTACGATGATTCAACCGCACGGCTCCGGCATGCGGAACCGGAAGACACGGCAAGTCCCGCCAAGTCGAATTTCGTGAGCAAGTCCTCGGCAAGATGGTCGGGGAAATAAACATTCAGCACGCTTGGCAGCGTCGCGGACTGACGCGGACTTGACGCAGACGTACGCGGACCCACTTCTGCGCCAGTCTGCGTGTAGTCAACGTTCGTCTGCGCTTCGGGATATATTTTTTTGAGTTCCGTCCAAAAATAGTCACGCAACTTCGCAATCCGACTATTCTCTAATTCGTGAGAATTAGAGAATAAGAGCTCTACTGCTTTTGCGAACCCGACAATCAGGGGCACATTTTCCGTTCCGCTTCGCAGGCCGAACTCCTGCCCACCGCCCGTCGTGAGCGGAGCTAACGGCAAATGGCTACTGGCGAATGGCAAATGATTTTTGGCTATTTGCAATTTGCGATTTGCTATTTGCTGTCGCACATAGAGTGCCCCAACCCCTTTCGGCCCATATATTTTGTGAGCAGAAAGCGTCATGAGATCTACGCCGAGTCCGTCCACGTTGCAATCGAGGAATTGGAATGCCTGCGCGGCATCGGTGTGGAAAAGTGGCAAATGGCCAGGGGCAAATGGCGAATGGCCCGTTTTTTGCGATTTGCTATTTGCTATTTGCTCGCGGAAATTTCGCACGATTTTCGAAATTTCCGCGATCGGTTGAACCGTTCCGATTTCATTGTTCGCATACATGATGGAAACTAAAATCGTTCGCTCGTTGAGGGCGACTTTCAGCTTCTCCAGATCCACAACGCCATGCCGATCAACTGGGATATATACGACTTCGACACCGTCGCGCTCCAAGTCCCGCGCGGTTTCGAGAATTGATTCGTGCTCTACCGCGGATACGACTATCCGCGGTCGCGGACTTTCGCCGACTTCACGCTGATTCACGCTGAAATCCTTATCTGTCTGCGTTTGTCTGCGTACCGTCTGCGTTAATCCGCGCAGAGCCAAATTATTGGCTTCTGAGGCGGAACCGGTAAAAATAACTTCTCTAAAATCAGCGCCGATTGATTTCGCAATCGTCTCCCGCGATTTATCCACCGCCGCGATTGATTCCTGCCCGAACGAATGCAAAGAGCCGGGATTGCCCCAGCCCGCAACGCCAGCACGCTGGCGTGCGTGGCGGGCGGGCCTGCCCGAATCGCCTGAGCTCTCGTGGCGGGCGGGCGAATTTCCAAAATATGGCAACATCGCATCCAGCACTTCCGGGTCCACCGGCGTCGAGGCGGCGTAGTCAAGGTAGATCCTCTGCATATGTGCTACAGGAGCGTCGCCGCTATGCTCTCTTTCGGAAATTCAACCTTCACAAGCTCGCCGGTTGCTTTATCGGGCATCATAAAAAACCGTTGCTTGCGGTAAAGGTCGTACAGTTCCTTCGTGAGACGCACGTCGTTCAAGCAGTATTCTTTAAGTTCGTCCATCCGCCCCTCTTTATAGAGGCCGATCGCCTCCGAACCGTGACGATCTTTTTTTACACCCAAGTTCGCCTCGGCAAGCCGCGACAAACTAACGCGCTGCCCCGCCGCCATTTCGATCTCTTCAAGTAAATCCACGCGTTCCTTTTCCCAAATGTTCGGCGGCGAGCCTTGCGTGCCTACCCGCGCAGGCAGGCGCTGGAAGTACAAATTCAAAACGGGGATGTCGTACCGATTACTACTAAACCCCACGATGCGGTTCGCGCCGTTAAAAAGCTCCGCCATTTTTTCCATCTCGTCCTCTTCAAAGGCGAAATATTTATCCTGCATATAGGAATACACGCCCACGGCGGAAATTTTGAGCGCGCCAAAATTATTCCACCCCACATCCGGATCGGTGAAAAAGTTCTGCGTTTCGATGTCGAATACTAAAGTATCAAGTGTCATGTATCAAGTATCAAGTTTTAAAATGCCTAATAAGGCCGCCCAATAGTGAACCCGTGATACGTCGTTGAGCGTCTAATTCTGCATACCCCGCAGAAGAAATATAGTTCAGCGCCAGGACAAGTTCAAGGTAGTATTCGAGCTCCACCAAAGAACCATTTGCCAAAAACAAAAACTGCCTAAATTCTTTCTTACTCAACCTCGCCTGTCCCTCGATAATGTTGGCAACAACAGAAACAGCCGCTCGGCGCATTTGCGACGTTAGCCCAAACATTTCTGACTTTGGAAAAGTTTCTGTTGTTTTATAAACCATCAGCACGAGCTTATGCCCTTCTTCAAATACTTTAAGCTTCTTATACCCTTTGTTTTCTATCATGATACCTGACACCTGATACGTGACACATTAAACGTGCCGATCCGCCACGTTGCTCGCCGCATAACTTTCGGGTTTTGTTTTTGGTTCAAAGTTATTCGCCCGCACCATACCGACGACCTCCTGGATCATCGCTTTCGTGGGGCCATTTTCACCGACATCAATGTGAATCTCGAAATCGAACTCGGGGAGCGGAAACTTCTTGAGCTCGGAGAGGGTATCTTTTGCAATATCAAGCGAGATCAGCACTTCTTTCACGATGCGCTCGCGGAGGGTGTGCATCCGCATATTGTCCATCCGCCGCCAGAAATAGCGGCCGCCGTTCCCTACGCGGTGCACGACGATCGCGGTAACAAAATCCGCGTGCGTTCCCCGTATAAGTTCTGAATCCGTTCCGATCGTCACCTTATATCGCCGCGTAAGGTCGGCGCGCATGAATTCAATGATCTCACGAACTACGCCTGGCACCGTCAGCCGCAATCCGAGCGAGTTGTGGAGAAATTCTAGCATCCGAGTAGTTGCACGCACTATACGCCTCTTCCTGCTCGTCTGTCAACCACACGCCACTCATTTCATCACGTTGTAAGTGGTAGATGCTGCTTCTATGTATGCGCCGTGCACCGTGTACATTATAAAAGAATATTCTTTTATAATGTACACGGTGCTCTACGCGCTTGTGCCGTGAATCGGTTTTTTCAATAGCGCCTGAATTATCTTTTTCGTGTCTTCGGGCCCCCGCACCTTCACGTAGTCCACGCCGGTGCGGACGACCGCATAGTCGTTCCCGCCAGGGAAAATCGCGTCGCCCACAAAGAGCATGTCCTTCCGCGGCACGTGTAGTTGTCTTTCTATCTGCCGGATGCCGTACGCCTTATCAATTCCTTTTTTCGTCACATCAATCGTCGTAAGTCCCCCGACGCGCACCTTGAAATCGGGAAGGCGCCGTTGAAGTAGCCGCGCAAGCCGCGCGCGCAACGAATTGTGTTTCTGCTTCCATGCTTCTTTGAGCGGAATCGGAGCCCGCTGGCCAAGCGGTGAAAATGAGATCTGTGTTTTGCGATCTTCTATCGGGGGAGGCCCATATGTCTTCCGTGGATGTTCATACCCTACTTCTCGAAAAACGCTCGCAAATGCCATCGTTATCTTTTTCTTGTCGGCACGTGAAAGAACGTGTTCGTAAACACACCGCCACCTGCCCCGAGAGAAACGGTAGAATGCCGTGGAGCTCGTCGGGAATAAAAAGAGTCGACTAAAACGCGCGTCGTGCCGCGGCATACGATCAATGAGCTGCTCTCGGAACAACGCGTACTTCCCGCCGCCAATCACGGCAACCTGTTTCCGCTCAAGAAGACGCAAAAGCAATGAAATCATCTCGCGGTCCGCGGGGGCCTTCGAGGGCGTGAGTGTCCCGTCAATATCGAACACGATAAGCTTCTTGTTCTGAAAATTGGCTTTCATGCTCTATCAGTATAAATCCAAGCCCTGGGATGGACAAAGAACCAAAGAAGGGCTGGTTTTTGATTTGAGCGTTCGATGCAGTAGAATAGAGCTATAATGTCGCGCCGAAACGGAAAAAAGGAAGTTCAGGAGAAAGAACCAAAAAAAGACCGCTCCTCCCGGCTCCACCCGGACACCAAAAAGAGCGTCTGGGCTATTGTGTTTTTCGCGCTCGCGGTGGTTCTTGCGCTCGCCGCCTTCGCGAAGGCCGGCCCACTGGGCGACATGCTGTACGGCGGATTCCAAACCCTCTTCGGTGTGGGGTATTTCATTCTCCCTATTAGCTTAGTATTTGCCGCGGCGGTTCTCTTGTTCGGAGAACGCGACCGATTCGTAGGCGTCACCCTCCTCGGCACCGGGCTCATCGTACTTTCGTTCCTTGCGCTTATTGAACTCGTGGGACAAGGACAAGGAGGGTGGCTTGGGCTCGTTTTGGGCTCGCTCCGAATTCCTTTCGGCGCGACGGCGGCAATCGTTATCAACATGTTCATTCTCCTGATTGGCGTCCTGATTGCTGCCAATATCCCCTTGAAACTACGCCTGCCTAAAAAACAAGAAAAGGCGCCGATTATCACGGGCGTTGAAGAAAAAATAAAAAATAAAAACATGGCGGAGGAATCCGGATTGGAAGACGAGGGGGAAGGAGAAGACCAAATTACGATCGCGTCGCACAAGGCTCCGCTCCCCGCGAAACTCAAAAAAACGCCGAGCTTTGCCAATTACGTACCCCCGCCTCTCTCGCTCCTCAAATCCGCGAACGATAAGCCGACGACGGGTGACCTCCTTGCGAACGCGAACGTCATTAAGCGTACACTCGACTCGTTCGGCATCCCCGTCGAAATGGGCGAGATCAATATCGGCCCCGCCGTCACGCGCTATACCTTGAAGCCGGCCGAAGGAATGAAACTCTCGCGCATTGAGGCGCTCCACAAAGACCTTGCGTTAGCCCTCGCCGCGCACCCGATTCGCATTGAAGCCCCCATTCCCGGAAAATCCCTTGTTGGGATCGAAGTGCCGAATAAGGCCGCGGCGCTTGTACGACTCGGGTCCCTCATGGCCTACCCTGAATTCCAAAAATCGGGACCGCTCGGGTTTGTTTTGGGCCGCGACGTTTCGGGTGAGCCGATATTCACCGACATCGAGAAAATGCCGCACCTGCTCGTCGCGGGAGCGACTGGCTCGGGGAAATCTATCCTCATCCACTCGATGCTCGTCTCGCTCCTCTATAAAAATTCTCCGGAAACCCTGAAGCTCATCCTCGTCGATCCGAAACGCGTGGAACTCTCGGTCTATCAAGGCCTCCCGCATCTCGTAAGCCCCGTCATCATCGAAAGCAAAAAGGCGATCGGCGTCTTCCGCTGGGCGATCAATGAAATGGAACGGCGGTACGACCTCCTCCTCCAGGCCGGGAGCCGCGACATCACAAGCTACAACGCCGACTCGAAATTTCGAAATGTCGACATATCGAATCCCCGGGAGCCGATTCCCTATCTCTTGATCGTCGTCGATGAACTCGCGGACCTTATGACCTCCTACGGGCGGGATGTTGAGGGCTCCATCGTACGTCTCGCGCAAATGGCGCGCGCGACCGGCATCCATTTAATTCTTTCTACGCAACGTCCATCGGTCGAAGTCATCACGGGACTCATTAAGGCAAACATTACGTCGCGCGTTGCGCTCCAAGTCGCGAGCCAAATTGATTCGCGCACCATCCTCGACACGGGAGGCGCTGAAAAACTTTTGGGACGCGGCGACCTGCTCTATGTTTCTTCCGACATTTCAAAACCGAAACGCATTCAAAGTTCTTACATCACCGAGGAGGAAATCAACAAGGTTGCCAACTTTATCCGCGACAACAATAAGGCCATCGTTGAGCAATCGGAGGCGGTGGACTTTGCGAAGAACGGCAACAGCGAGGATGGATCAGGTGGCGGGATGTTCGATGAATATCTTGAGGACGCCGATGACGACGAAATGTTGAACCAGGCAATCGCGATTGTCGCCGAAGCGAAGAAAGCGTCCGCCTCGCTCCTCCAGCGCCGGCTTAAATTAGGATACGCACGCGCGGCGCGCCTTTTGGATATTATGGAAGGCCTTGATCTTATCGGCCCCGGTGACGGCGCGAAACCGAGAGATGTTAACCTTGAGAAAATTGAAGAGCGGTTATCCTAGGTTATTTAAAAAAGGGGCAGCATTATTGCTGTCCCCGTTTTGGCGGCCTTGCCGCCATCCACACGAGCCATCCGAAAGTTGCGTAACTGATAAACTGCGCGAACGCAAATGCGTTTGAAAGATACAACTCCGCGATAAGCTGCTGCTGGAGCGCCTGTGTCTGCGTCGCGTCGTTGACTCCGCGCATTGCAGCTTTTACCATTTCGCCAAAAGCATTCGAGGTAAACGCGGACAACATTGTCGCCGTCCCTCCCAAAACCATATTAACAACAAAAGGAGTCAGCGAGCGCCAACGCCAGCCTTTTTTCCATGCTCGCACAACTAGGATGATATACGCGGCTAACGTGCCGAGGGCAAGAACCCACACAAACATGGTTTATCTCCTTTTCGGGGCTTCCAAAAAAACGCTCTGTGTTTTACTATACGCCGCATCAAATCAATGTCAATGAATGCGCTGTAACTGCTCACCGCGTCATTGCGAACGCAAGTGAAGCAATCCAGGGGGAAAGCATACCTTCCGCTGGATTGCCACGGGCCTGCGGCCCTCGCAATGACGACGTTTTTCTGTGTTGCTAGAAGTGGTGAGCAGTTGCTGTGTTTTGATTTGTAATAATCAGTTTCTCTGCTATAATCTCTACCATGTAAAAAACAAAAGAGGTGGTTGGTTGCCACCTCTGGTTCAATGAAATTCTGCGCGGGCTAAGGCTCGTCGTCCTCAATCTTAAAACCAAGGCCAAGCGCAGCGCTCCGAGCACTATAAAAATTCGATTCTGCGCTGTCCGCCTTCAAGGTAGCGGCCGCGAGATCGCTTCGGAGCTTGCCAAGCGTTGTGAGTGCCGACTGCACCAAAGCTTGCGTTGGAACTCCGCTCGTGTCGTCGGTAATGACCCTGATGTCCGAGGCAACTTTTGCTTTTTCCTTCCGAGCGTAGATCAACTCGCCCCAAAGCTCTCCGAGGCGTTTTTTTACGAGGGGCGCCATGATTTTTCTCGCAGCCAGATCATCGCTCCCTGGATATGTGAGTCCGAAGTACGTTGCAAAATCAGCTTCGTACTTGGTGAGCTGTGTTTGCTGTATTTGCAGTATTGCTATGGTGACGACAGTCAGAATAATCAAAACGACAATCAAACGATCGATCAAAGAAAACAAAGAAAACCCTCGTTCGTCGCGTTTCATGTTCTTTATGCCTCCCTTTCGCGTGGCATTACTCGAAAACTGCTACGGGGAATGTTAACAAATTGACAATAAATTGTCAAGCTGGGGTTGTGGTAATTAATTCTTCTGCTACAATCTCTACCATATGATCCCGTTAGAGCCGCGATCGCCCTGCACACTGCCCCACCTCTCGGGAATGTATCAAAATGCCATATATAAAACATAAACTCTCTGTATCGCTTGATCGCGATCTGCTTCTAACGGGATGACCGACGCAAACATCCACGCGCTAAATTTTGAGGAATTTCTGAACGAACTCGTGAGGGAACGGGGTCTTACCCTCAAGAAGATCTCGGAAGTAACGGGCATTTCCGTAAAACACCTCTCGGCTCTCGCAAGCGGAGAATTCAAGACACTGCCATCCGCTCCCTACTTCCGCGGCTATCTTTTGAAACTCGGGCGCGTACTCGAGTTTGATCCTGCGCCGTGGTGGATAAAATTCAAAGAAGGAGGGTTCGTAAAGGACGCCGGCACGCACGATGCCCCTCCCGCGAACCGCTTTATTCGCCCCACGTATGTGAAATTCATGTGGATCGGGGCGCTCGCCTTTGCGGGACTCACTTACGGCATCGTGCGTCTCCCCGCCATCATGGGGAAACCGGAGATCACCGTTGTCTTCCCGGCCGAAAACCCGGCGCGCGCCACAGCGAACGTCATTGAACTTCTAGGAACCCTTGAGAATGGAAGCGACCTCTACGTGAATGGCGAAATAGCGGTCGTAAACTCCAACCATACCTGGAGCCAACAGGCGCTTCTCCAGTCCGGCATGAACACATTCAATATCCGCGCGCAGAAGTTTTTGGGCGGAGAAACAACGCTCGTATGGGAGATTTTTTACGACCCGCCCGCCGACGTAGGTAGCCGCGACGAAACTCAACCCGTTGCCGCGAGCGAACTTCGAAACGACCCCACCGCCCGCTGAAATCCATCATTACTCCGCCACCACTTCGTCCGCTATGCTATAGTGCCGATGAAAATAAAGAAGTCGTGCAAGCACTATGACGCGTCATAGTGCTTGATCTCGTTTTGTTTACACATCCTCGGTTTTGCAGGAAGGGGCATTTGACACTGCAGAAATATCTTTTACACTTAACCCAATATGACCCCTATAAAAAAATCGGCGGACTCCCCGAAAGACAACCAAAAAGAACTCGACAACCTCCTCTCCTCGCTCCAGGAAAAATTCGGTGAAGGAGCGATCATGAAGCTCGGTGATGCGAAGAAGGTTGATGTGGCAGTGATTCCCACGGGCTCGTTTTCGTTAGACCTCGCGCTCGGCGTGGGCGGCCTCCCGCGCGGACGGATTGTTGAGATTTATGGTCCGGAAAGTTCTGGGAAGACCACGTTGGCGTTAAACGTCGTGGCGCAAGCGCAGAAACACGGCGGGAAGGCCGCGTTCATTGACGCCGAACACGCGATGGACCCCGAATACGCCGCGCAACTCGGCGTGAAAGTGAACGAACTTCTTATCTCCCAGCCCGATAACGGCGAAGAAGCATTAAATATCCTAGAAAGCTTGGTACGCTCGGAAATGATATCGGTCGTCGTCGTGGACTCCGTGGCGGCGCTTACGCCAAAAGCCGAGATTGAGGGTGAAATGGGAGCGCAACACGTGGGGCGCCAAGCCCGCATGATGGCGCAAGCGCTCCGAAAACTCACCGCGATTGCCGCGCGCTCAAACACCCTGATTATTTTCATCAACCAGCTCCGCATGAAGATCGGTATTATGTTCGGAAATCCGGAAACGACACCGGGTGGCATGGCGCTTAAATTCGCCGCTTCGGTGCGCATTGACGTCCGGCGCATCGCGCAGGTGAAGAAAGGAGAAGAAGTGGTGGGCAATCGCGTGAAGGCGAAAGTCGTGAAAAACAAAGTGGCGCCGCCGTTTCGGCTCGCCGAGTTCGATATTATGTTCGGTGAAGGGATCTCCTATGAAGCCGACGTGTTAAACTCCGCGATCAGGTATGACGTCGTGAAAAAGTCAGGCGCGAGCTATAGTTTCAACGGTGAAAAGTTGGGCACGGGCTTCGACACGGTACGTTTGAAGCTGAAGGAAGATAAAAAACTTTTGAACGAACTCAAGAAGGCAATTCTTGCGAGCGGGATGAAAGTTGTGGCGAAAACGGAGGAAGAATAAGGCTTCGGTTTTCTTCCCTCGAGGGACGGGTCGTTTCCTGCTGGAAGCGCCCCCACTCTCGCCGCCTCCGCGGCTCCGAGAACCCCTCGAGAAAAGAAAACCTCCGCTTGGGATGGGTTAGGTATTGAGGGCTATGTATGGTTCGGTATTTATAATCTCCCAATCGCCTCCCGCAACCCATCTTCCGATGTGCTTATAATAAGCGCGTTCCGGAACCATCCGTATATAAACACAGCGCCCGGTATACTGAATTCCAACCTTCTCACCGATTGATTCTCTGCGGCCGCATCTTTTATAATGGCGTCTTTGAAGTTTTGCGCAGCAGGAACCCCGGGCGCCGTAAGGAAAAAATTAGCGACCTTCGGCGAATCCTCAAGGCGAGCAACGTCGTCTTTTACGAACAACCAGTTATCGGCGGGGTTCAGCGCAAACACAAATCCTGGCCAAAATCCGCGCGCATCTTTATAGACGAACAAACTTCCGTCGGGGTTGAAGTGCGCGGCGAAAAACGCGGGGTCGATCACCTCCATATCGCCCGCGCGCAAAATGTCCGCGAGGGGAAGATCCGCGCCGCTTTCGTCTTTCACGTTCACCTCAAGAAGTACGGAGGATGGTTTCGTTCCGTTCAACGCCCTGAACATTCGTTGGTTAAATGTTTCGAGCTCCGCGGCGTTCTCGACAGAACCCGAAGGAATGGTGAGCGCGAGTACTTGGTCTGCCGGCTGTTTGAACACTGATGCATGGACGAAAGATGCCGCCCCCGATGGTTTCGCCGAAGGAGAAGGAGAAATGGGGAGCAATGAAGGATTTCGGGAAACGTCTCCGAAAAAGAGTTTGTGCGCGAAAAAGCCGACCCCGACGATCAGCGCAAGCGCCACGACCACCGCAACGATAGTTTTTATCTTGTTCGTGGCGACAACCTCGCTCGACATCCCGTCCTCTTTCGCAACGACGGGCGCCGCGACGCTCTTGAACTCCGCCCGCATTCCGCCGCTTTGGGACAGAGACGCAAGGTCGCTCCGCAGAGTCCTTACCTTCACCTCGGGCGGCGGCGCGGGAACGGACGGTCCAAGATCGGGTAAACGACTGGACGATGAACTCCTCGACGAATTCCACGATTGGTCTGGCATATATATGAAGATTGTAACACGCTGACTTTCCTCGCCGAAATACAAAAGGCGCGAGACCTGCCCCGCGCCCACATTACTTTACCGTCGTGCCTCTTCTTCCAGTTTTTTTCAACCCAAGCTTGTTCTTCTCAATCAGCTCCATGAACTGGGCGCGAATCTTTTTTCGAGTCACGCTCATCGCCACGCTCAGGTCGGGGTCGCGGTCGTTAAGTTCGCTTCTCAGCACCTGCTCCACGGCACGAGCGGGGTCGGCTCCCTTCCGGATCATGTCCCGCACGAGATCAAAAAATCCTTTCGCCTCACTTTTTGCGCTATTTCGATCGATCTTTCCAACGCTCCCCGGCATCTCCTCGCCTTTTCGCTCTTGTGGAAATCGTTCCAGCATGTATGTGTGTAAGCATACCACACCCCTATTTTATTGAAATACCCTCTAATGTATTCGTTCGGCAAGTAGCAAATCGGGTGGCGGGATGAACGCAATCGACTACAACTGCTTCAGCGATAGCCCGATGCGGCCGTCCTCGTCCACGCGGATAACTTTCGCGCGCACAAAGTCCCCCAACTTCACCACTTCCGTGACGGTCTTTACGTACCCGTTCTTCAGTTCCGAAACGTGGAGCATGCCATCGCGCCCGCCGCCAAGGTCAATGATCGCGCCGAAATCAAGTATCTTTATCGCCTTCCCCTCGATGATCTCTCCTACTTTAAATTCCTTCGTAAGCGACGTAATCTCCGCAACCGCCGTTTCTACCGCCTTGAGGTCGTTGCCCGACACGAACACGTTGCCATCTTCTTCAACGTCAATGCTCGTCAGCGCATACCGCTTGATAAGCCCGTTGATCATCTTGCCGCCGGGGCCGATAAGCGTGCCGATCTTTTCCGGATTGATCTTGAGCTGCCTGATCGTCGGCACATACTTCGAAAGCTCCTTCCGCGGCTCGTGGATCACGGTCTTCATGAATTTCAAAATTTCGTGCCGCGCCTTCTTCGCTTGCTCCATCGTACGCTCCACCATCTCAAGCGTTACGCCATCCACCTTCACGTCCATCTGCATCGCATTCACGCCATCATCCGTCCCCGCCACCTTGAAATCCATGTCGCCATGGTGGTCTTCGGGTCCCTGAATGTCCGTTAAAATTTTATAAACTTGTCGCTTGTCGCTTGTCGCTTGTCGCTTGTCGAGCATCAGCCCCATCGCGATGCCCGCGGCGGGTTTTTTGATGGGTACGCCGGCATCCATAAGAGACATCACGGACGCGCACACCGTCGCCATCGAAGACGAACCGTTCGAGGCCAAAATTTCGGACACGACACGGATTGTGTAGGGGAACTCTTCTTTCGGCGGAATCAATGCCTCCACGGATTTGCGCGCCAAGTTCCCGTGCCCGATCTCGCGCCGTCCCGGACCCCGGAAGTTCCCCGTCTCTCCCACCGAAAACGCGGGAAAGTTGTAGTGGAGCATAAAGCGGCGCTTGGTATTCGTCTCCATCGATTCGATAAGCTGTTCCTGTCCCGGAGGCGCCAAGGTCGTCATGCCCAATGCCTGCGTATTGCCGCGAACAAATACCGCCGAGCCATGGGCGCGCGGAAAAAGGGCTACTTCGCCGTTCAATTCACGCACCTCATCAAGCTTTCTGCCGTCCGGCCGCCGTTCTTGCTCCAGCGCGTTCTTATGGACAATATCATTAATGGCTTCCTCAAAGAGAAAGTCCACTGCCTTAAAGTTCGGCGCCTCAAATGTTTCTTTAACGTGTAAAAAGAGTTCTGTTTTGAGCTTCCCGATGCGGCTGTAGTGATCCGCTTTTGTCGGCTGAAACACCGCTTCCTCCAGTTTTCCTTCAATGAATTTTAGGACGGCGGTTTTAAGCGCGGGGTCGGGTTCCGCGAACACCACCTCCGCTTTCGGCTTCCCAACTTCGGCGATAATCTTCTTCTGGAACTCGATAAGCTTGTTGATCTCTTTCTGCGCAAGCGAGAACCCGTAAACCACGTCTTTTTCTTTCGCGTCGTCACCTCCGAGTTCGATCATATTGATGCGGTCGTGCGAGCCGGCGAGAAACGCGTCGAACACCGGCTTTTCGACCGCAATCTCTGAATCGTTCGGGTTTATCTTGAAACCGTTTTTCGTTTGGGTAATGCGCACACCGGCAACAGGTCCTCCCCACGGCACGTCCGAGATACCGAGCGCGCACGAGGCCCCAATAAGCCCCACAAACTCCGGATCGTTCTCTTCGTCGTATTGCAAAATAGTTACCACCACTTGAATATCCCGCCGCATGCGACGGTCGAACAGCGGGCGGATCACGCGGTCTACGGTGCGGCCCGCGAGAATCGCGTCTTCCGAAGGCCTGGACTCGCGCCGCACGAACCGACTCCCCAAAATCTTCCCCGCCGCGTAAAACTTCTCCTCATAGTCAACTTTGAGCGGCATATAGTCCAGATTTGATTCGGACCGCGACATCACGACAGTCGTAAGCGCCACCGTTTCTCCGTACTTCGTGATGACCGACGCATTCGTCTGGTCCGCCAAGATCGAAAGCTCAACTGTAAGCGTTTTCCCCCCGATTTCCGTGGTAAATTGTTTGCGTTGTAACATGTGTCAAGGGTCATGTGTCAAGTATCAAGAGAAGCCCTCCCCGATACCTGATACGTGATACTTTTTACTTTCTCATAATTGCCCGCGGAATATCTTCGATGTTGATGAATTTGTCCGCCGCCTCCTGTATCTTCTGCGACGCGCTCCGCTTGAACGCGGCAACCTCGACGAGACGTCCCGCGCCCCACTTGAGGTAATCGACGAGCGGGCAGAAATCCCCATCACCCGTAACGAGAATCACCACGTCAAGAAACGATGCCATGCGAATGGCGTCCACCGCCATGCCAACATCCCAATCGGCTTTCTTCATGCCGCCGGCATACACTTGAAGATCCTTCATGCGAAGTTCGAGACCCGCTTTTTCAAGCGCCTCGAAAAACGTGGCTTCGGCGGATACGCCAATGTACGCGGACTTCGCCGCCGATTGCGGACTTCGCCGACTCAATTCCGCGACGTCCGCGTCACGTCCGTGCAGTCCACGATCAACGATCCCCTCACTCTTTACCACATACGCCATCGCGCGGATAAGCTGGCGATCACCCACAAGATGCTTCATGAGTTCGGCATAATTCACCCGTCCATGATGGAGGTTCTTTGCCGAGTGGTAAAGGTTTTGCACATCAACAAAAATGCCGACGCGCTGATTCGAATAATTTGCTGGAGATTTCATGTGCGCTACGCGATCCAAAACTACGAATACATCCGAATCTACGAACCGATCCCAATTTACGAATGCATCAGAATCTACGAATGGGTTTCTTTGTAGATTCGAGTTATTTGTAGTTTTGGAGCGATTTTGTAGATTCGGATAAATTAGTAGCTTGGAATCGGTTTATTATTTGAGCCCTAGCTTCTTGGTTAGTTTTTGATATTCTTTCGGTTCTTTTTTCTCGAGGTAGGAAAGAAGCTTCCGTCGCTTCGACACCATCTTCAAAAGTCCCCGGCGAGAATGGTTGTCCTTCGGATTCTTTTTGAGGTGCGCGGCAAGCTCGTCGATCTGGCGGGAGAGCATGGCCGTCTGCACCTGGGCGGAACCCGTGTCCTTCTCGTGCGTCTTGTGTTCGCCGATAACCCTCGATTTTACGCGCTTCGTAAGCATTAAAACGATTATAGCGCACTTCAGGAAAAAAGAAAAGGGGGCTCACCACGTCATTGCGAGCGAAGCGAAGCAATCTAGGGGAAAAACGTACCTTCTGCTGGATTGCCACGGGCCTGCGGCCCTCGCAATGACAGCGTTTTTTAGTGTTGCTCGGAGCGGTGAGCAGTTATCCATCTGTCGCACAATATTTTTATGCTAAAATGAAATTGATGTCGGAAATCGATAATCTTCTCGGGGACTACCTCGCATATTTAGAAATCGAACGAGGGCGTTCGGTGAAGACGCGCAAGAACTATGAGCGATATCTCAAAGAGTTTTTGAAGTTCACGGGTGCGAAATCCCCGAAAGACATTACCGAACGAGCCGTGCGCGACTTCCGGATGAATCTCGCCCGCCTTACCCGCCCCGGCGGGCAGGCGCGCGGCGGCGAAAAAAAACCACTTAAGAAAATAACGCAGAGCTATTACGTTATCGCGCTTCGGAACTTCCTGAAATACCTCGCGCGGCACGACATTAAGGTGATGGCGCCGGAAAAAATAGAACTTCCCAAGATCGCCCAACGGCAAATTGATATCGTGGAGTACAAAGACCTGGAACGCCTCCTCGCGGCTCCGACCCGCTCGTATCGCCTTGCAAAGCATGGCGGGCAGGAGGGCCCGACGCTCCGCGACTTGCGCGACAAAGCCATCCTCGAACTTTTCTTTTCCACCGGCCTGCGGCTCGCCGAACTCTGCGGTCTCGACCGCGCGATCGACCTTAAGCGTGGCGAACTCTCGGTGCGCGGGAAGGGAGATAAATTACGCGTTGTATTCATTTCTGACTCCGCGCGCGAAGCGATAGAAAATTATTTAAAAAAACGAGGCGACACCGAACCCTGGCTTTTCGTGAGTTTGGATCGCGTGGGACGAGTGCTCGGGAAGATCACGTCGCGCTCCGTGGAACGCATGATAGAGTTTCGCGCGAAGCAGGCGGGCATCGCAAAACACATCCATCCGCACCAACTCCGTCACAGCTTCGCCACGGACCTCCTCGTGAACGGCGCCGACCTCCGCTCGGTGCAAGAACTCTTGGGCCACGCGAACATTTCAACGACACAGATCTACACGCACCTTACGAACAAAGAATTGCGCGAAATACACAAAACGTTCCACGCCCGCCGCCGCAAGTAAACTTCTTTGGCGGGCTGGCTTCCTTAGTTTCGTTCAAAGAAAGTTCGCGCAAAGTGCTGGGGGAGAGATTTGAACTCTCACGATCTTGCGATCACTGGCTCCTAGGGCCAGCGCGTCTGCCATTTCGCCACCCCAGCACTTTGCGCACGTTAGCGTGTCTGCTCCCGATTTCGTTTGGTGAAATCGAGGATCCTCCCCGGCCTCGCCGAGGCTTGGCCGAGGGCGGGCGATTTTCTAATCCGCCTTCGGCAGAAAGAAAATCGGGGCAGTTCCGCCACCTCGACCCATCTTCGCCCCTTATTGTACGCCGCATCGCGGACTTTGACAAATTAAAAACTTCGTGGTAGGTTGTGGGCAGTAGCAGGACAATAGAATACCGGATTACAAACGAAGGAGACCCATATGATTTGGTTTGCGTACGGCATGTGGTGCGTTATCGCGCTGCTTATTGGCGCACGCGTCGAAGCGGCAACCGGTGTCCCGTGGGGAGGACTTTCGGTAGCCACGCTCCTCATCGGATTGTCGGCTTTACACGGTTACAAAGTTATCCCCGTGAACCCACCGACCGTCGGCATGCTGAAGTTCTTCGGCGCACCGATCAAAAGTCACGTGCTCGGTCCAGGGGCGTATCTTCTGCCGCCGGGCTTTTCTATTGAAGTAGTCGACTGGAGAATCCACACCGCACCATTTAAAGACACTGTCGTCATGGACGGCGGGATTAAAATTGTGTTCGACGGCGAAATGGAATATCGCGCTGACCGCGACGACCCCTATACCTACGTGAAGATGGGCGGGGAAGAAAAGAACACCCAATATCTCACTCGAAAAGGGATACAGGGCCTTTTTTTATCACAGTCCGTACGTTACGGGCGCGGTCCACAGGAATCCGCCCACAGCGGCGAGAATGATGAGCGAGAGAAAAAATATCTGCTTTTTGTTTAACGTATCGAAGTCCTCGAGCCGCAGTGCCCGCGCGAGAAACCAGACAAGGAGCCCGATCGCAAAAAGAAGCGCCGGAAAATAGTGGTACAGGAACGTACTCCGACGCACGAGAGTAAAAAACGGAAGGAGGGCTCCGATGTACCCGCCGAGCAAAAGAAAGAACGAATGAACGTCCGCGCCGGTGCGTTCGGTGTTTCTCTGCCTGCCGGCAGGCGAGTTCGCCTCATCGCTCGGTCGTGAAATTACATCTCCCTCTTTGCGGCCGCCCTCCTGGGCGAGCATCGTGAGGGGCGGGCGAAGGTATCCCCGAAGGTACCGGTAGAACACCGCGAATCCGACCACGACCGCGAGCGTCGCGGAAAACCAAATAACATAATTTCCCTGGAGCACGATCTGTTTCACGCTCGCCCCATCGCTCTCTCCATAAAACGGCATGGGGATTTGCATGGCCGGCCACAAGTACCAGGGGCTTCCTTGGGGATGAGGAGGGCCTTCCACATAATTTGAGAGCGAAAGCGCTACGTCAACTGCGGTTGCCCCCACGGATGCAAGGAAGGTCGAGCCCGCGGATGAGGAGGCGGCCGGCCCCTTGTAGAGCCACCCAAGGGATTCGAGCACGTTCAAGCGATCGTGGGTGGAGAAGAAGACCAAGTTGAGGGAAGAAATAAGGATAAGCACCGCGATGCCCGCAAAGAAAAACTTCTTTCCCAACGATCGTTCGAAAATGTGGTTTTCTTTTCTGTTAGTAGAACTTCTGATCAAGTAATATCCGATAACGACGGGCGCCAGAAAAACGATGGCGCTTAACTTCGTGGCGAGCGCCAGCCCCCATACGACACCGCCCGCGACTGGCCGGCGGTTATTTTGAAAATAAAGCGTAAGCGCCGCAAGGCCAAGCACGATGAACATGGTATTGAGGAGAATAAGGCGCGTGTCGAGAAGGAGCGCGTTCTCAAGCGCGACGAAGAGGGCCCCCAGCGAAGAACCGACCGTGCCAAGTCCGAGCGCCCGCAGGAACCCGTAGAAAACGAGCGGGAGCAGTATGCCGACAACGGCGCTCGCCGCGCGAAGCGGAACATAGGGAAAGTCCCCGAAGGGCAATCCCGCGTCCGTGGTATCAAGATGGTTCGTTTTCGGATTAAGCTTCGTCACGATGAACTCGCTCGCGCCGGAAAAATCTCCCGGCATGACAAACGAAAGAACCGCCGCGTACATGAGTTTCCCGAAGGGAGGATGGATGTCGTAGAAAGCCCGGTGGGTCGCGTAGTCGGCGGCATACGTCGCGAAATGCGCTTCGTCAAAAAGCGGCCGCGACGGATAGGAAATCCTCCAAAAATGTAGCACTGTGCTCACGGCGAGAATGGCCGCGAGAGCCGCTAATGTGAATGTTTTGTTTTTGCGAGCACTCATCTCGAGGGCGTATTTCACGGAAACCTTATTCCTTCTTTGGCGCGAACCGAAACGCTCGTTCGAAACCGGCAAAGTGGGTCAGCGCTTTCGCGGCAAAATATTCGGTGGGGGAAAAGTTATCGGTCAATACGGGGTATCGTGACAGTTCCAGCCGCCCGGTGTCAATAAGCTTATCCCCGAACGAACGAAGCGCGGGGTCGGGGTGGCCTCTAGACAAGAGGGCGGCAACATCGATTTTCGTGTTGCTCTTATGCCCAACCAGGATGATGTTCTGTGGTTTTATTTCCTCGGGCGATTCAACGCCAAAAAAATAACTGTTCGGGAAAATGCTCTGGAACGTTCTTATCTCGGAGAGAATGAGCGACGGCTGTTCCCGCGCAAGGTCGCCGATCATGTTCACAATAAACAGCCCGCCTTCGTTCAGCTTGCTCTTCGCAAGTTCAAAAAACTCCTGCGTCGCAAAATGCGCAGGAATGGAAAAGAGCGAGGAGGCCACGTCGCTGAATATCATGTCGTAGGATTTCTCCGTATCGCGCAGAAAGCGCCGGCCGTCTTCCGCGTAGGTGCGGATCCGCGGGGAATCCGGTACCCGAAAGTATTTTCGCGCAAGCTCGAAGAGCGATGGTTCGATCTCCACGACGTCAAAAGAGGCGTCCGGCAACTCTACAAGTATTGCCTTCAACATGGAGGACGCGCCGCCGCCGATAATGACCGCGTCCCGGACGTTGGGCGTAAAAATCTTGTAGAGCGCATAGTATTTGGAGTACTCGTATGCGAGGTCTCGCGGATCTTCGGAGTCAAGAAACATGGCGCCGGATGAGTTCCGGTCTTGCTGAAAAAATCTGGCCGGCCGACCGGCGTACTCCCCGTCGTAAATGGTTATTCGCTGGTAGATGCCCTCCCGACGATACACGATGTCTCCCTCAACCGGCTCCGTGCGAACCAACCCCGCAGCCACCGCGATTATCACAAACGAGAAAAGAAGCCGGTGGAGGTATTTTTTTGCCGTGCCAAGCGCGAGGAGGGATAAAAAACCGAGGGCAAACAACACGATACCGTTCGCGACCACGATCTGGTTGATGCCGAAGTTCGGAATGAGCACAAAACCGGCGAGCAAACTCCCGAGAATGCTGCCGAAAGTAGACCAAAAGAAAATTTTCCCGGCAATGTTCCCGATGCCCGCCTCCGCGGGGCCGAAGCCCGCTTCAGCGCGGCGAAGGCCCGCCTCCGCGTGGTAGACGATCTGCAGTTTGATCGCGTAGGGAGACAACATCCCAAGGAGTAATGCGGGGAGAAAGAACAAGAACGCTGACGATACGAGAGGACCTGTGGCGAGCGAAAATCGCAAACTCAAAAGCGGCAGAGCGATGGCACCGACAAAATGAAACAGTAAAATGCCGAGACCACTCAAAAGAATAATGCCGAAGAACCAACGATACGACGGATGGCGGTCGGCGAGCGTCCCTCCCGCATAGTACCCGACGCTCAACGCCGCAAGAATGACCGTGATCACGCTCGACACCGTAAAGATCGTGTTGCCGTAGTAAGGCGCGAGAATGCGCGTGGCGACGATCTCAATGATCAAAACGCTCGCTCCCGTGATGAACACGGCGGCGGACAGCGTGTTGCGCTGAAAAAAGTTTTTCATGGGTTGATTTTCTGACGCGAGAACACTCCTCAATATACACCAACCCATTTCTACGCGCTATCCGCATATATGCGACGAACGATATGCGATGGGCAAACGCAAACCGAGCACATACCTCGTATGTGCTCGGCGCAAAAATTCCTTTCAAAAAAACCGGCTTAGCACGTAACCGCCCCCGTCGTGGTGAACAAGCTGCCGATAATGAGCGGGAAGCCGCGCGCAAAGAGGGCGATCACGACCGCAACCGCGGCGTACACGAGCGTATTCCCTGCCGATTTCACCTTTTCGGGGTCGCCCGCGGCGGTCAAGTACTTGAAGGCCGCGATAAGAACAAAGACCACGGTCAAGATGATGAGGAACGTGAAGAGCCAGCCCACGACGATGTTGCAGATGAAACTCTGGAAACCGGAGAGGCCGGTGATCGGCGCCGGAGGAGCCGTGATCGCAAGGGCCGCGATCGGCAAAGCCGATGTCGCAATACCCGAGAGCGTCGCGCCTAATGTTTTGATGTATTTCATGGGAATCTATAAAATGCTCGACCTTTCTCTTATTTAGCAGTATACCATACCCAGTAGTAATAGTGCGAGTGAAACGAAAGTAACTGCTCACCGCGTCATTGCGAACCCATTCGACGGACTCAGGGTAAACTCCGTGAAGCAATCGACGTTGCCTGCGTCGTCCTGAACGCAGTGAAGGACCCCGTTCTCACGAGCAACATCTAGGGGTCCCTCGGCCAAGCTCGGGATGACCCTTCGGGTCAGATTGCCACGGACCTACGGCCCTCGCAATGACGACGTTTTTCGGCGTTGCTCGGGATGGTGAGCAGATACAAACGAAAAAGCACCGTATTGCGGAGCTTTTTCTACCATTACGACAAAGGACAAAGGGGTGCTTGCAAGATGCGCCCTAACACACAACGCCTCCTGACGTGGTAAACAAACTTTCGATGATCAGGGGGAAGCCGCGCGCAAAGAGGGCGATCACGACCGCAACCGCGGCATAAACCAAGGTGTTGCCAGCCGATTTCACTTTTTCGGGGTCGCCTGCGGCGGTCAAGTACTTAAAGGCCGCGATAAGGACGAAGACCACGGTCAAGATGATGAGGAACGTGAAGAGCCAGCCCACGACGATGTTGCAGATGAAACTCTGAAAGCCGGAGAGGGTACTGATCGGCGCCGAAGGAGCCATCACGGCGAGCGCCGCAAACGGCACAACCGCCGCCGAGAGACCAGAGATAACTGCTCCTAATTTTTTGATGTGTTTCATGGTAAATCTATGGATTCTCGACCTTTCGGTAAAATGCGTGATGACAATTAACAAATCAGCAGGGGGTCGCTTGATCCTACGAGACTACCAACGAGAGGCGGCAACCCTTTTGCAAGAAGCGCGACCACAATGGCTATTGCGGCGAACGTAATGGTCTTTGTAGCACCGCTCACCTTATTTTCGTCGCCGCTCGAAGTAAGATACTTGTACGCGGCAATCAGCACAAATACCACCGAAAGCGCGATGAGGATCCAGAACATATAAAACGCCACCTCACAAACAACCACGGTCACGGCGGTGTCGATGGGCGCTCCCGAAGAGAGGATATCAATGCCGGGTAAGTTTCCGGCATGCGCAATTCCGGCAAATAGGGCTTGCGTTACGACTGCCGCCGCTCCGCCCATCCATGGCCGATATGCCAACTGTTTTATGTGTGAGATTTTCATATGTTTGAGTATAGCATAATGCTCAACGCACCTCAACTAGGCACATCCCGAAACTGACGGCCCACCAACAATACTTGAAATAAGCGCCGGGAATCCCTTCGCAAGAAGCGCTACCACGATCGCGACCGCGGCGTACGTAATGGTTTTTGTCGCCTTGCCCACCTTCTCCGCATCCCCTTGCGAAGAAAGGTACATAAATGCCGCGTAAAGCACCATAACCGTTGAGAGCGCGATGAGAATCCAGAACATATATGCGGCGATAGGGCAGAGGATCTGCTTGTTGATATCCTCCGGCGTATTGATATTGAGCGCCGCGCCGGCAACGAACGGCACCGCAATCTGCGCCGCAATTGCTACCGCGCGCGCCAACCGGGAAAATGTGAATTGTTCAAAAATCTGTTTCATGCTTCATGTTCTCCGTTACGGCCCAAAAAGGTTCTTCAAAATTTTCGGCACCTGGTCCGCCAAAAGCACCACCACAAATCCGATTGCGGCATAAAGTATGGTTTTCTTCCCGCTCGAAAATTTTTCCGGGTTCCCGCCCGCCGTCATCATCTGGAACCCGCCGACGAGCACCATAATGGAAACGATGGGAATGGAGATGATGAAAAGAAACTTTGTGATCTTGCCCGCAAGACAGGAAAGATCGCAGGTGCCCAAAGGATTGGTCAGGTCTGCCAGCGCAATCCCAAAAACAGCGAAGAGAAGGAAGCATGAGAGAAGAATTTTTGCCGCGCCTATCTTCATGGTTTTTATTATAGATCGCCGGGGCAAAAACTCAAGGGACCACTTCCCGGGCTACCGGCGAGCCCTTCGGCAACATCTAGCTTGCACGCATCGGACTGAGTAACCCCGAGAAGCCCAAGAAGCGCCTCCTCGCCCCTTGTCAGCGCAGGTCCAGTCGAAACGAGCACGGCAACGTAGAACGAGCTACGCGTTGTATCGTACGTAATTTCATAGTCAGCCGTTCTGACTACAATCAAGAATTCACTTTCGTATGCCACAATATTCCGGTAAAAGTTCTTCACCTCTATAATTCCGTGCGACGTTCCGATCTGGATTACGTCTCCTGAAGGAACCTGGAGCGATGTGGGTACTCCGGCAACGGGCAGAGCGGTGGGATCGTTCATACCAACATTCGCGTCCCTTCCTTGACCGAACGGGGACTGCCTCATGAGGAAAACCACGACACCGATACCGACCAGCGTGGCCGCTCCAATAATGATGAATAATGTTGAGGATCTCTTCATGATGTGCGTATTTACGGCGCGCATGCGGAGCTCACGTCCCAGTGCGACGCCACGCCCGGAATGTTTCTCTCGTCGGCAATGATCCCTCCGTTCCACGCGTACATCATCGCCCCATCACTTCGGGTTCCAATGGTCGGCAGACCAGTAATAAAATTGTTCAAGTTGGCGTTGCTTGAGTTGATATCGGTCTTATATCCATTGGAGTGGCTACACCTGCCGGAGGCGTGCGCTCCCTCCGTACCGGAGGTAAGCATAACGCTACAACTCGTGCCGCATTGGGACTTGAGTGCCTGAACGGATTGCACGGTTCCTTGTTGCAATCCTTCGAGACTCACTCCCGGTTTTACACTGACTCCGGCGGCGGTAAGCGAGCTTCGCGCTGCGGCGTCAGTTAGTCCTCCGCCCGCTGTGCCCAAACCAGGAGGAAGTCCACCCACGGTGGGCGGCGGCGCCGCCGAAAGGCGGTCGAGCGTCGGCGGCAACCCGCACTTCGTAAGATCAGGATTGATGATATTGAGAATAAGGTAGGCCCCGGCAAGGAGGAGGAGCCCGAGAAGCGCGTCCCGTACCCAGGCCTTGCCCTCGCTCTGTCCCGAGGGGTTCCCTGCCGCCATCGTATACTTCACGCCTCCATAAGTGATGGCCCCCAAGGCCAAGACCCCGCCGAAGGCGAGCGCGAAGTTATAAAACCCGAAGACAGTGTTGCAAATACCCGTACCGCCCGTCGCGCCACCCGTGACGCCCGGGATGTCGGCGTTCACGTCTATTGTCGCCTGCACTCCCGCGGTAGCGACAAATAAAAAAGTGGCGACGAGCAGTAGACAGCTTATGGCATAAGATTTGCGCATAGAACGAGGATATGACTTAGGACTTATACTTCATGTTTCACGCCGTTTAGCATCCCAGAAAATTGCCCCCGAATCCTCCGATCTTTCCGATATCGAGGAAATCAACGAACATCTTCACGATAAGATATCCGCCAAGCGTAATGAGCACGCCCACAAGCGTTCCCGTGAGGATCTTCTTCCCCTCTCCAAGCTTCCCCGGATTCCCGCCGGAGGTCAAAATAATGATACCGCCCCATACAAGAAAGATGGGCATGAGCACAAAAAACGCGATGCTGATACCAAACGAGACAACATTCAAAAGTACCTGCACGATGCCGCAGAATCCCAATGCGTTACACCATGGCACACCCAACTTTATCGCCCTATCAACGCTACCGTTGCAACCCAGGAGTCCCGTTTCAGGATTCCCCCACCACCCCGTGGGCCAAATACTCTCCATTTGCACCGCGAAACTTTTAAGGGGCGTGAAAGCACCGCCAACCACCGACAATGCGTAACTTATAATTCGGAACTTTTTGTTCATAGGTTTCGTAAAATTCTAAAACCTAATATCTAAACTCTAAACAAATTCAAAATTCTAATGTTCAAAACGTTTTAGAATTTAGTATTTCGTAAATTAGATATTATTTAGTATTTAGAAATTAGTGCTTGGAATTTATATTGTTATTGCCGTTCCCCCATAAGCTGACTCACCTGATCCTGCGCCCCGCGGAGCGCCGAGTCGATGTTGGCCCGACCATAGAGCACGCTCTCGATCGCATTATTAAAGATACCATTGATCTTCGTGTCGTGCGCCTCATACCAGGTGCGCGCCGTGAGGGCCTGCCGCACAAAAATACCATAATCCGGATCGTTCAAGTTTGCCGCAATGAGCTCGCGCAGAGCGGGCGGCGCGCCGGTTTCCGCGGCATAAAATCCCGCGTTCGCGCCACTCGTTGCCACATACCACGCAAAGTCCCATGCCCAATATTGGTTTTTGCTCTGTTTTGAAACCGCGAGGCCATAGTACCGAGGATAGGCCACGGTGGCGCCCTCGGAGGTCTGCGGAACGGGCGCGACACCGACGTTCAAAAATGCGCTTTTCCCTTTAATGATACTAAGCGCCGAATGGTAGTTCATGATCATCGCCACCTTGCCGCTCGCGAACGCGTCGATCGAATTCGGCTGGCCCTCGTTCCACGTGTAGTAGGGAGACCCGGCATTCGCGAACTGGAGATAGAAACTAAACGCGGCGTTTCCCGAATTGCGGTCGGAAGCATCGCTCGACGCAAACGTCGCTCCACTCCGGTCGGCGTTTACCATCGCGACGCCGTTCTGAAGCATGAGCAGATGGAGAAAATCTACGCCCGCGTCCACGGTTTTTTCGGTGCCGCCGATCGAGGCCGCCGCCCGCGCGATCTGCCCTTGCGGGCTCACGATACGTATCTTCTCCACCGCCCGCAAGAACTCGTTCCAGGTCGTGGGAGGAGAAACGACGCCCGCTTGGTCAAAAAGGTCTCGGTTATAGAGGAGCACCATCGTATCCATGAAGAGCGGCACGGCATACACTTCACCGTCCGAGATGAAATCCTGTTCCGCGGCGGTCGGGAAGAACTCCCGGAAACGATTCACGCTGAATTCGGGAAGTCCCGCAACGCGGGGCGGCACGATCCGCGACTTTTGCTTCGGAAGTTCTCGATTGCCGATATAGAAAAGATCGGGGCCGTTGCCCGAAGCCAGCGCCTCGAGCAATTGGTTCTCGTAATTCTTCGGATTGATCTGCGTGTAGTCAACAATGCCCAAGGGGTGCGCGGCCTTGTACGACGTAATGGCGGGCTCCAGCGCGCCCCGCGGGTCGGTTCCCCATATGTTGATGGTAAACGTCATCCCGGGTCCTCCCTGATTTTGCAGGTTCGTCAAGATCAAGCCAAAAACAACGATCACAACGACCGCGCCCGCCGCCATAATGGCAATTTGTTTTGAGGAAAGTTTCATGGAGTATTCACGAATAACGCTAATAATAATTGAATAACGCGAATTCTATTTTCTCGAATTTTCCCATTCGCATTATTGACTCTTTAGATTCGAGTTATTCGCGAATACTCAGATAATGACGGTTCCCGCCAGGCGGTCGCCGGGCTTGAGGTTCATAATGCGCACCCCCTGCGCCGCGCGGCCCGTGGTACGAACCGATTCAAGGTTTGTGCGAATCATTTGGCCCTTCGCCGAGAGCGCGAATACTTCTTTTTCGTCGAGCACCACATGCGCCGAAACGAGCGGCCCCGTCTTCGGCGTGATGTTCGCCGTTTTAATCCCCGAGCCGCCGCGCCCCTGAACTTTGTACTCCGCAAGCGGCGTCTGTTTCCCGAAACCGTTCGCCATAACGACCAGAAGTCGCGCGTTTCCTTCTTTGATTATATCAAACCCCGCGACCTCGTCGCCTTTCTTGAGGCGTATCCCGCGCACGCCCGCCGCCGTCCTGCCCATAGGGCGAATCTGCTGTTCTTTGAACCTGATGGACTGGCCAAGTTTCGTCGTGATGACGCCCTGATCCGAGCCGGACGAGAGCTTTACCCACTTCAGCTCGTCCCCCTTCTTGAGCGTGATCGCGATGATGCCCGTACGGCGAATGTTTTCGAAGTCCCGAAGCGCCGTTTTTTTGACCACGCCGCGCTTCGTCACCATCATGAGGCAGCTCTTTGCCTTGTCCGTAACCTTCTTCCCTGAATAATTCACAATGGCGCTTATTTTTTCTTCCGCCGGAAGTTCAAGAAAGTTTTGGATCGCTTTGCCTTTCGAGGTGCGGCTCGCGGCAGGAATCTCGTACACTTTCGTTTGAAACACGCGCCCGCGGTCGGTGAAGAACAAAACATTATCGTGTGTTTTCGCGTTGAAGAAATTCGCGAGGAAGTCCTCCTCGGCAACCTCCGAACCGATAAGCCCCTTCCCGCCGCGGCGCTGGACTTTAAACGTACTCGGCGGCAAACGTTTGATGTATCCGCCCCCCGAGAACGTGATGATCGCTTCTTCTTCGGGAATCAGGTCTTCTTCGTGGAACGCCGTGAGGGGAGTGAGCACCACTTTCGTGCGGCGCTCGTCACCGAACTTTTGCTTCAATTCCGTTACTTCGTCCCTGATGATCTTTAAGATCCGGGCGGGGCTCTTCAGAATAAGATTCAACTCTTTGATGAGTTCAAGCTTCTCCTTGAGCTCGGCTTCGATCCTCTGCCGTTCAAGCGCGGCGAGTGTTTGGAGTTTCATTTCGAGAATCGCGGTTGCCTGCACGTCCGAAAGCTTGAAGAGTTTCACGAGATTCGCATGCGCGTCTTCTTTATCTTTCGATTTCTTGATCGTCGCGATCACGCGGTCGATTGCGTCAAGCGCTTTGGCAAGGCCCTCTAAAATATGCGCGCGCTCTTCCGCTTTCTTGAGGTCGAACTGCACCCGTCGCTTCACCACTTCTTTCCGGTGCAGAAGATACTCAGCTAAAATGTCTTTCACGGAAAGAAGCTGGGGCTCAATGCCGTTCACCAAAGCAATCACGTTCAGGTGGAAGTCCTTCTGAAGGTCTGTGCGTTCGTAAAGCTGATTCAATATCTTCTGCGGAGGAACCTCGTTTTTGAGCTCGATCACAATGCGCATACCCTCACGGTCGGATTCATCGCGAAGATCGCGGATGCCCTCGATCTTCTTCTCCTGAGCAAGCTCGGCGATCGTCTTGATGAGTTCCGACTTGTTTACCTGATACGGAATTTCCGTAATAACGATGTCGAATTGTTTGGACTTCCGTTGTTCCACGATCTCGGCCTTCGCCCGCGTCGTAATGCTCCCGCGGCCCGATGTATACGCCGCGCGAATGGCTTTTTGATCAAACATAATGCCGCCCGTTGGAAAGTCGGGGCCCTTAATGAACCGCATAAGATCGTCCGCCGTAGCATCGGAATTGTCCGCGAGGTGAAGTATCGCGTCCACGATCTCGCCCAGATTATGCGGCGGGATATTGGTCGTCATGCCGACGGCGATGCCCAAACTGCCGTTCAGGAGGAGGTTGGGGAGTTTTGCGGGGAGCACCGTCGGCTCCTTGCGCGTCGCGTCGTAATTCGGCCGCCATTCGACGGTATCTTTTTCGATATCGAGCAAAAGTTCGTCGGAAATTTTCGCGAGTTTTGCTTCGGTATTGTGATTGATAAAACCGTTCGCGACGAAAGAATGGCAATCACTATCAACTTTTATCGAGTATACGCTCTGGGCTTTCGCCTTCTCGATTTTCGTAATGGGGTCGAACACGTAATTCTGTAAAAGTAAGCGTTCAAAAAGCGAGCGCACCGCGGGCCGTACGTCAACGCGCGTTGCGGCGACAACCTGCCCATAATTTTCCAGCATCGCGGGGTAACGGTCGAAGTTGTGTTTCATGACGAACTGCCGATCGTGGGACCCTTCGGGAACATGTGCGCGCGCAAAATCGCTCACGAACGGCACGAAGTCGGTTTGCGAGTAGTCATGGTGCAAACGAACAATTGTCTCCTCAAGTTTTTCGATTTTTCTCCGAGAAATAAACCCGATATTCTTGCGGAATAGAATATAGTTTTTAAGAGAACGAATATAAAGTTTGTGCGTATTGCGATAGATGTCGAAACGCCGCGTCCCCACAATGCCGAATCGCAAAAGTAATATCTGCAACTCTTGAATCAATGCTTCGCTTACCGAGATGGCCGAAAGCTCCGTCATTTTGCTGCTCCAGCTGATACTGCCATCGCCCTCAAAGTATGCCTGTAAAAATGATGCCGCAACGGATTTTGACGATTGTAAAATCGAAAACGGAACTCTCTTGCCGCGCGATTTGTCGGGCCGTAAACCGATATTGCGCAAAAATTCTACAACATACTGGGAATGAATCTCGAGTGTTTCGTACGGTTTTTTCCCGAAAGAACTCGGCTCACGGTAAAAATGATGCAAGCGACAATCGGGAAATACTTTCTTCCAGTGTTCCTCAAATTCCTTGATCCAACTACTATCGCTATTACAAAATTCAATTTCCTTTTCCCTGATCGACCCCTCGCTCAAAAGCGCGCCCAAAATATGCGCGAGGTTTTCGTCGAGCTCCTCGGGTAAAACTTTTTTCTGGATCCTACCGCTCCGAATAACGGGCCAATATTTTCTTACGGAAAAATTTCGTATTGGCCAAAGCAAGTCAGATGTTCTGTCAAGAACCGCGACATCGCCGTCGCTCACCCGCTCCAACGTTTTCCAGCAAAAAATCGGCTCACCGGTATGTTTATCCTTCGTCCACGTCAGAATGGGATGATTATACGAACCCTGGAGTGAAAATCCGTTGTGCGTCGTGATTCTGATGGTCGGGTGCTCGCCGCTCGCGAACCACTTTGTGGCCGTATTGACAACCCTGTCTTTCGACAGAACCTTCACTTCGATATTTTCCGATGCATTCTCTGAGGCTTTTTCGATCGGCAGGAGTCCGCGGTCGGTTACTATAAGCGTATCGCCCGTCACGCAATACCGCATCGCGGCCGCGTTGTCGCCATCTTGTGAACCCCAATTACCCTGCCCCTTCACGAGCGGATACCGCATCGCAAAGTCCTGCGCCATACGGACCATGGTGTCGTAAATCGCCGTATCGCCGTGCGGGTGATACCGCGCCATCGTTTCACCCACGACGTTCGCGGACTTCCGCGTCTTCGCGAGATGCGTGAGTCCCGAGTCCCACATCGCCCACAAAATCCTCCGGTGCACCGGTTTCAGCCCGTCCCGCACGTCGGGCAAGGCGCGCGAAACGATCACCGACATCGCGTAGTCGAGGTACGATTCTTTGAGTTCCTTGGTTATTTCGCGAGGCTCGATTTTCATTGGTGTCAGGTGTCAGGTGTCAGGTGTCAGGTGTCAGGTTTCAAGAAAAATCTTGATACATGATACGTGACACTGGTAACTTACTGCGGCGGCTTAATAATATACTCCCTCGGTTTTTCCAAAATATCTCCGAGTGCCCGAAGTTTTCCCCAAAAACCATCGTAAAGAACGGATGCGCCATTTTTCATAGTTCCCAAAAATGTAGCGCTGCTCCCCTCCGCCGCAGGGCCTGGTTCTACGGGCACGCCACTCCGCGGCCCGATGACGAACGAGTTAAAATAGGCGAGCCACAGAAACACGACGATCGTCATGATAATCGCCGCGGACCCAACAAGCCACCGCTGTTTCGTGACCTCGTCCGAAGATTGCAATTTTTCTAAAAAACTTTTTGGTTGGTCCATGGTTGATTCTTGATATTTTACGCTTTACGCTTCAAGTTTCAAGTTTCACGCTTCACGCTTCACGTTTTCGCTTCAAGCACGACGAGCTTTGTTTTTCCTTTGATGATGTCTTTCTTCTTGAACACCAACTTTTCCTGTGGTTCTGCTTTTTGTCCCATCTCCTTCGCGAACTCTGCGGGGGTTTTGTAAAACGTAGGGATCACGAACGCCGGTTCGAGCTGGCGCGTGAGCTTCGCTGCAGGAGCCGCTTCCAAAAAATGTCCACCGCCCACAGGAAGAATGAGCACATCCGGCTCGCCAAGTTTTTCGATAATATCCGCGGAGATCGGCTTCGAAAGGTGGCCCAAAAAGGCGAATGTTATTTCTTCCCACGTAACCGCGTACACCGTTTTCAAAAACTTTTCGCTCGACTCGTCCGGAACCGCAATCCCATGGATATCGATCTCTTTTATTTCGTACTCTCCCGGGAAAAAAATCTCGTTCGATTCGGGCTCGCCTCGCTGAAGCTTCTGCGAAGCGGGCGCATCCGCGCCGCCCAGTGAAAACGCGGCGGGCGCAAGCGTCCTCAATATAACGTCCGCCTTGTAGCGGTTATTCTCGGGATTGATAAGCATCGAGGTATCCCCGCTTTGCAGTTTGAACGACCCCCCGCCTAAGTAGTTGATGATCATGGCTTTTAGCTTTGAGGTTTTGGGTTTTGGGTTTTAGTGTTGAGCTACGAAATACGAACTTGTACGAATATACGAAAGCGATTAATTACTAACAGCTAAAAGCTGTTTTCCACTCATATATTTTACCAAAATTTCAGAGGTTTTGCCAAGGAGTTTTGGGGTCAATTTCCGCCTGATTTTAATTGACAGGAAGGGCCGCCTCCTCTACCCTACAACTAGTTTCCCGAAAAGGAGAACCACGTGCCCGAAAACTGAGTTTTCTGTGATCGAAGCAAATTTGAGGAGCGGCTCATTTACGAAAACGAGGATCTCTACGTCATCGCCACGCTTGGACAGATAACGGATGGCGGATATATTCTTTTGGTGCCGAAAGCTCATATCCCATGTATTGGGGCAGTACCAGGATCATCCGAATTACTACGCACGATAAGCGAGGCGATAAACATTGCTGAGCGCTGTTTTGAACGAGAGTATAGAACCGAAGCATTGACCGTCTTCGAACACGGGATTGTCGGCCAAACGATAGGACATGCGCACTTGCACCTCTTACCCGCAAACCTCAGTTTTACCGAGAGGATACGAAACGATTTTCCTGCTACCGAGATCGAAGAAATTGAAGGTGATGAAAGCGTCCCGAAGCGTTACGCAAGAAGCTTTGAGCCGTACCTCTATTGGGCATCACGCCTCGACAACAAAGGATGGGTCTGCTGGAATCCTCCAGCCCCACCGCAATACTTGCGCACGGTTGCCGCGAAACTCCTCGGCCGCCCCGAACGAGGCGATTGGCACATGATGGATCCGGAACTCGACCGCAAACTCTGGTCCGAAACCGTGCGGCGTCTCAAACCCTATTTTACATAGTTACTCACGAATCCCCCTCGGGATTCTTTTTTTTGCCATTTGCCATTTGCCATTTGCCGGTATATACTAGGGCTTATCATGTCTATCGTTGAACCAATCGCAAAACAAGTTGATGCTTTGGCGCAAGCCCTCAAAACCGAGCTCCAGAACACCGAGTGGCCGAAGGAAGGAAGCGTCGTGGAAGCCACGCTCATTAAAAAGGTCCCCCGCAAGGCCTATTTCGATCTCGGTCGCTTTGGTTCGGGAATCGTGTTCGGCGCGGAACTGCAAAACGCGAAAGAGATCATCCGCAATCTTAAGCCCGGAGCAAAAATCCCCGCAAAGATCCTTGAGCTCGACGGCGAAGAGGGATGCATTGAGCTTTCGCTCTCCGAAGCCGGCAAACAAAAGCTCTGGCAACAGGTAAAAGAACTTGCCGAGGCAGGAGAGGTGGTAAAAGTGAAAATTTCGGCGGCGAACGCGGGCGGACTTATGGCAAACCTCGGCGAAGGCCTCGACCTCAAGGCGTTCTTGCCCGTTTCCCAGCTCTCGCTCGACCACTATCCGCGGGTCGTAGAAAACGACCGGCAAAAGATCGCGGAGGAGCTCAAGAAATTCGTGGGGCAAGAACTTTCGGTGAAGGTTATTGACGTCAATCCCCGCTCGAACAAGATCATCATTTCCGAACGCGAGGTGCTCTCGGCGAACGTGAAGGAGCTCCTCACAAAATACGCCGTGGGGCAGGTGGTGGACGCCACCGTTTCTGGTATCGCGGACTTCGGCGTCTTCGTGCGTTTTACCGACAACCCGGAAATCGAGGGTATGATCCACATCTCGGAACTCGACCACCGCCTCATTGATAACCCAAAAGAAATCGTAAAAGTGAACGACGCACTGAAGGTAAAGATCATTGACATCAAAGAAGGTCGCGTCTTCCTTTCGCTCAAAGCCCTCAAGGAAGACCCCTGGGCGGAGATCGCGGCAAAGTTCTCGGCGGGCCAGGAGGTCTCGGGCACGCTCTATAAGTTCAACCCGTTCGGCGCGGTCATCTCGCTTGAAGTCGGCGCGCAGGGACTCATCCATATCTCGGAATTCGGCGGCCAAGACGAAATGAAGGCGACGCTCACGCCCGGCACCAAACATAAGTTCATCATTGATTCCATCAAACACGAGGAAAAGAGGATCGTTTTGAAGTTGAAGAAATAGAGTTTTGTGCTTTGTGGCTCGTAAAATTGCCGCGCAATCACGAGCCTACCACGTGATAAAAAACACCCGGTTGGGTGTTTTCTATTTTATGGGGTGCCGCGGGTCAGAATCGAACTGACGACCACTTCCTCTTCAGGGAAATGCTCTACCACTGAGCTACCGCGGCAACAACTTTTCCTACACATACTACCCCAGTATCTTCGCTTTTTCAATACTCGCCCGCGGCGCCACTATATAAAAATTCTCCTCGCCGTGGGGGAGGAGAAAGAATTACTCGAAAATACGCGCGCGGTACTTTTCCATGGTGCGGTAGCCCGTCTCGTAGAGAGATTCGAGATCATGCCGCGTGAAGTGATGCAAGCCGATCTTCCGGGGGGGCGTGTCGGCCATCACGATGACGACTTTCTCTTTGATGGTGGGCGGCAGGTGGTCAAGAGTTGTCATCAGCTTGTCGCGCACCACCAGTTCGTTGTCCTGGTCCAAGCTCGACAGTATAGTCATCTGATCGGACCCTCGCGGCAATTCGTAGAAGAGAAACACAACGATGGTATCGGGATTCGTGTGCTGCTCTATAAAATCGATGGCCATAGGATCCTGCCGCGCCCGCGCACCGTCCGTCATCGGATGGCCAAAGAAATTGCGCGGATCGAAGATAATCGGGATCGTGGCGCTCATCAAGCAGAAAGGAATGAGAAGTTCGGGACGCTCCCGATCTCCCGGCAAGAAGTTCGTATGGATAATGCGTTTCCCCGTGTTGCGTTCGGCAGCCACCATGGCAAGCGGAACACTGTCCGGTCCGCACACGCGCTCGGGACAAAGATTTTTCTCGAATAGTTTGCCCAGTGGGTCGCTGGAGAAAAGCGATGACTGCTCGAGCATTTTGTAAAACGCCGCGGCGGGGAGGCCGAGCGAGAGGCCAGCGAGCGCTACGCGCAGGAGCGATGAGTTTTTCTTGTTCGGAATGAGATGGGACAGCGCGCCGCACGCAGCCGCGAGCAGAAACACCTTGTCCCACGTCCGCGCTTTCGAAATGGATGTGGGCCGAAGGTTCATCCACGTCTCGCAAGCGTGCGCCATAACCGGCGCGTTCCACTCGGCGACGCTCAAAGCCACACACGCTCCGCCAGATGCGCCCGTTATCATGACGGGACGGATACCGTTATCGAAACACCACGTGAGACCGCCAAGCGTCATCACGGATCGCATGAAGTTCGGAGGACATACGAGGCCGATCCTTTTCCCCGTACCCGGCACGTCAACCATTTCTGCCATATGCCACCGCCATTATAAGCCAAGCTATCTACCCTTATTTAAACTCTATCCAGAGAAAAGGCAAGTTTATTGTCGGGCTGCTGGGAATCGAACCCAGTCTACGTGTACCTTCACCCCGTTAGAAATTCTATTTGTCGGAGAGCCGGGAATCGAACCCGGTCTACCTGCTCCCAAAGCAGGCGTACTACCGGTATACTACTCTCCGATATATTTCTAACGGGGCAAGAAACACGCGTACTACCGGTATACTACAGCCCGCCTTCGCTCAAGCTTCGGCGGGCAAGCCCGTCAGGAGCAGCGAATCGTACCTTTAAAGTATCCGAGTTTCGTGGTAAAATCAATTCGCGACAGAGTTTCCTTCGGCCCCCGTAGTTCAATGGACAGAACTCCGGACTTCCCCGCCTGCCTCCGCGATGCCCCCGTAGTTCAATGGAAAGAATAGGGGACTTCTAAGCCCTAGATGTAGGTTCGATTCCTACCGGGGGCGCAAGCATTGCGGGCAGGTAAGCCGGATATGGGGGTTCGATTCCCTCCGGGGGCGCGTTCTAGTTCCCAATGGGAACCGAACGGGAAACCGACAAAAAACATGCCTGAGAAAACACCTCAACCACAAAGCGAAAAAAAACGCATCCTTACGCCGGAGGACCGTCTTTCGCCCGAACTTCGAGCGGAACTTGAATCGCTATTCCGAGATGCCATGAGTACCGACACCATCCCGTCCATGGCAGCTCTTCACTATACGCTCACACACGCAGGCCTTGACCTCTCTGAAGATGACGAACGGCGGCTTTTTTGGGAACTCGTTGGGAATGAACTCGTGTCGTCCGCATTGCCCGAAATACAAGGCAAGCTCGAACCACTCGTTCATGAAGGCAAAGCGGTGGGTCTCGAGAGGAAGATCAACCTCCTCGCGGCAGAAACCGTAAAAAAATTGAGCCCTATAACATACAAACTGCATGAAAAACGCGAAGTTGCGGTATGGGCAATAAAACGGAAACTCACGGCTTTGCTCCCAGAACATCTCCGTGCCGCGATCGAACGCGAAGACCATGAAGCGTTGGTGCAAGCAAGAAAACAAGCGGCGGAACGGCTGGAGCAAGGCATTAAAAGATCGCGCGAGGAAGCAATGCGAGATTTCTTCGCCCCTAACCCAGAGAACACCGTGGAGCGTTGTACGTGGGAAATTCCCGACCCTCGGTACGTCCGACCGGGAGCGATACTCAAGATCCAGTACTCCTCCGGTGAACCGACAGAGGAATACGAGATACTCGAGGGACCGAATGAGGGACCGAACGGACGCTGGATTATCGCGCGACTGCTGTACGCTGAGAGTGATGACCTACTCCGCTCCCACCTCCTTGCGCAGTTCGGCATGGAACCCTATCCTGACGGGAGATGGGATAAAACCTGTCGGCCAGTGCGGTGCGGCCTCTGGCGAAGGAGTAAGTAAGGGGAAATCCGCCACGCCGGAAGAGTAGCGCGCCTAGCTTCCGCCGTCGCGGAACGCTTTGGCGGACAGGCAGTGGTAAACCAGCCTGCCAACAGGCGGGGCGACTCGGTTTACTCATCCAGTTAGATTTACAATCCGCATACGGACGGTTAGCTCAGTGGTAGAGCACCTCGTTTACACCGAGGGGGCCGCTGGTTCGATCCCAGCACCGTCCACAAAATCTAACGGGACAAGCCGAGTAGGCCGAGGGTTCGATCCCCCCAGCGCGCACGACTAGAAAATCTTTCTCGCCGCAGGGCGGGATTAGATTTTCAGGAGTCCCGAGCGAGCCCCGTTTCGGGACGACGAGGGAAAAAAGATATCCACAGGGAGGCCCTTGACCGTTCGGGCAAATGATCTAGTATAAAAGTACGCTCTTTGATTCATTAATAGCTTCCCCAACCGAATTTCATTCGGCATCATCTTGAGGGCCATGGCTCTCATGCACTCATTCTTTCGTTTTCTGGCAGGACCTCGGTCCTGCCCTTTTTTTAGCTTTTAGATTCGTTCAGCTTATAAAAATTCTCAAAGACCTTCGCCACGAGTATCGGCCCCGTGCCGCCGGGGGTGGGGGTGTACCACGCAAGTCGTGAATCGTGAAGCGTGGAACTTGAATCGTCCGGATCGAAGTCGCCTTTGTTGCCGTCGTAGCCGAAATCGATCACGGCAGCACCAGACTTCAGCATCTCGGGCTTCACGAGTCCCGCTTTCCCCGCGCCCGTCACAACCAAATCAACGTCTTTTAATATCTCGATGTCGCTTTTTTTGTGAAGAAGCCGAAGTTCGCGGACCTGGCGCATGAGCCACATGGAAATCGGTTTTCCAACGAGAGGCCCCAGACCGACGACGGCTACCCGCAACATTTGACAATTGACATTTAACACGCGGAAAAGCTCTTGTACCACACCGACAGCAGGAGGCACGACGGGATTCCGATCGGCATAAAACGCCCCGAGCGCCCGTTCGCCAAGCACATCAATATCCTTCTCGCGCGGAATGACGTTCAAAATATATTGTGAGTTCAAATGCTCCGGAAGCGGCAATTGCACCACGACCCCGCCGCAGGTTGTATGTTCCGCTATCTTCCGTACCTCGCCACGCAATTCGTCATTTTTTATTTCTTTCGGCAAAGTATAGAGCCGAAAATCAACGCCGAGCAATTTCGCCGCTTTTTCCTTCTGCTTCAGGAAGCTCACGGAACTTGCGTCGTCCCCAACCAAAAACGCCGCGAAGAATGTCTTTGGTTTGGGAAGCGACTTCAACCGCTCCATTATTTCGCCCGCGATCTTTCTGCCGTCAATAACCATGTACTATTTTTTATTGTTTGTACTATTCTATTGTTGGCATCTCTTTTCGTTGTATCTTTTTAGGATACAACGCAGGGGGGGGTGTTTTTTTATATCAGCTTCGTTCTCTTATCTTTGTATCTTCCCTTTTTGCGTCTTTTCTCTTTGTATCTTTTTTAGATACAAGGTATATAGTCATGGCGCGGAGTTCGTTATGGAGGGGGTGCTTTTTGTTCAAGCGGAAGTACTTATGATTCCCCCGCGTCGATGAAATAAAAATACCGACGTTCGTAAGCGTCGCGAGCTCACGCGAGAGGAAAGCGGCGCCGAAGGAAAGCGTTCTCGACAGTTCCCGCACATAACACTCCGCGTCGGGATACTCGAAATAATATTTAAAAAGCGCCACATGCAGTTTCGATCGAAAATTGACCATTCGCTCTATCGTATTATGTTGTATCCGAAAAAGCAACAAATGATCTGTGGCAGGAAATGGTGAGTCCCTACGAGCTTCCGTCACCAGTTTTATGGGGAGACGATAAAGAGGCGTGCTACATGCACGCCTAATCAAATCCTACTTTTTGGCCAAAATGAAAAGTTCTGTTTCCTCAAAATTTTCCGTCTTAACATATAGGTCTCTTACTACTACTATCGAAAAACCAATTGCGCACAAAGAAGACGTCAACTCTTCTTTTGTATAGTAAGACAAATAAACCGGAACGCCCTCTCCCATAAAATTCTCACACAAACCTTCCGTTATACCTTCGACAACCGTTATCACCAACACGCCACCGGGCTTCAACCATTGGTAAATTTTATGCATCAGATACGCGGTTTTCTCTTTTGGTAGATGCAACAACGAGAAAAAAACGCATATCCCATCAAACACACCTCTGGGCCATTGTACTTCCATATCGGCGCATATGAATGGCACTCCTGGGACTTGCTTTTTTGCAAGCAAAATCATTTCTGGAGAGATGTCGACTCCAATTACTCGCATTCCCCTTGATGCAAAATAGCGAGCCGGAATGCCACTTCCACATCCTAGGTCAAGTATGAGATCGCCACCCTGTAACTCCGCCAAAAAGGCATCCCACCAGGGCCTACTGGTCTCTTGTAACGCAAAATCATTATATGGCTTCTGGACGTGGGTATGCGCGGAACAAGTTTGAGCTTCGTTGTAATGCGCAGAACCATGTTTGGTTACCTTATTCATCTGACGCCCCCCGCTCTTTAAATGTTAAAGGACGACTCTGGACCGTATTAAAGCTAGGACTAGTCTAGATGTTTATACCGTCGAAGTCAAGGAATCGGGGCATAAAAAATCCGCTCGGGGCTGGCCAGAGCGGAACAGTTACTTTTTCTCCCGTAAAATTGCGACGTATCCTTTCTTGATTGCGGTTTCCATATCAAAATGAAGCAGCTTGACCATGCTTCGGATGTCCTGTTTTGTGGCTTCAATCTCCACGAAACGCCTGCCGTCTTTGAGCGTATCAAGCTCGATCGTAACCGCGTGGTACTTCCAACGCTCACGATGTTTTGTGTAGCGGAACCACTCAATAAACCCTAAACCCTCCAACATACCGACCGCCACTCGCGCGTCGCTTATCTTAATCTCCTCTTCCTTCATCTCTTTATACTTCATTTCGTCCTTCTTGTGTTGGGTCTTGAGGGTTATAGTACTCACCGTCTTGGGGCGAATACGCCACTCTTTTACCCGAAGCTGCATGCCGCGCTTCTTGAGTTCCCCGCGGGACGTGTCAAAAAGGAAAACCTTCTCGGGACCCTCTCCCACTCGCGTTGCTCGGTACTTTTTTTTGAGCTTTTTCCTGACCTCGTCGAAATCCCTGACCGGAAACTTCACTTCTATCTCTATCGCCATATGATCGGATGCCTCCGCGCCAACATTCGCACCGCGCTGCCTACATTTTCGCCTTTCGCGAGCGTTTTGTAAATAAGCTCCGCCACCGCTTTCATCTCTTTTTCCTTCATGCCGCGCGAAGTGAGAGCCGGCGTACCGATGCGGATGCCTGAAGGGTCGAAGGGCGAACGCGTGTCATAAGGAATCGTATTGCGATTCACGATAATGCCGTTTTTCTCCAGCCGATCTTGCGCTTCGCGACCGGAAATCCCGAGATTGGTAAGATCAATAAGCATTAAATGGTTGTCCGTCCCGCCCGAGACAAGTGAAAATCCGAGGCGCGTGAGTTCGTGCGCCAGCGCTTTGGCATTTTTCACGATCTGATGTCCGTATTTTTTGAATGCGGGCGTCGCCGCTTCGTAGAGCGCAACCGCGATCGCCGCCGTCTGGTTATCGTGCGGACCGCCCTGCAGACCCGGAAATACCGCCTTATCAATTTCTTTGGCGATATCAAATGGTTTCTTCGCCCCGCCTTCGCCAAGGCTTCGGTGGGCAAGGGCAACTTTTGAATTGCGATTTACGAAAATTATCGCGCCGCGCGGCCCGCGAAGTGTTTTGTGGGTTGTGGTTGTCACAATATCGGCATAAGGAAATGGAGAAGGATGCGCGCCTGCGACAATCAGCCCCGCGATATGTGAAACGTCTGCCATAAAATACGCGCCTACCGAACGCGCGATGGCGCCGAATTTTTTGAAATCAATAACACGCGGATAGGCCGTCGCGCCCGCGATAATTATTTTCGGGTGCTCCCTACGTGCTATCTTCTCGATTTCTTTGTAATCGATAAATCCATCACGACCAACACCATATTGAACCGTGTTATAGTATCTGCCCGAAGCGGTTACCTTAAAACCATGCGTGAGATGGCCTCCCGCGGAAAGCGCCATGCCCATAATGTCTGTGGATCTCCGCGGGGTCTTGTCCGCGCGTGTCTGCGTGCGTTCTGCGTCAGTCCGCGAACCGAGCAGCGCAAAGTACACGGCGAGGTTAGCGGGCGAACCGGAATATGGCTGAACGTTTACGTGCCAGCTTTTACCCAAGTGAAATACCTTCCGGGCACGTTCCTGCGCCAAAATTTCTATCTCATCAATTACCGAATTACCGGCGTAGTATCGCTTCCCCGGATATCCTTCGGAATACTTGTTGACGAGCGGCGTCCCGAGCGCCCGCATCACTTCTGCCGAAACAACATTCTCTGATGGAATCAAATCAAGCGTCTCGCGTTGACGCTTGGTTTCAGCGTCAATTAACTTTTCGATAATCTTATCGCGCATTTACCTCATTATATCGCTCTCTCTGGTGAAAAAAAAGCCGCCCTTAGTTTGGCGGCGCAATAATGATGGATCAGGAAGCGACAATGGCATTCTGTTCTGAATAACGGGAAAAGTGGTGAAAATATCGCTGGCCTTTTTCGCGCTGCAGAACCTGCGTAAACTGGCTCGGGGCGTACGTTAGTTCGCTATCCCCCAGAAAATCAGAGACCACCTCGCTCCATGCCTCCACACCACCATCGCCCACGCGAACGTCGCGCGCTTCGACAGAGTACTTTCCAAACCGAGGAATGTATTGCGCGATGCTCAGCAGTTTTTTCTTCACTTCGGGCGTACCTTCAAGATGCCCCCGAAGAATAATCCGGTGGCGATCCCACTCGACTTCGAATGGAAACCGACTGGCGAATGCAACTCCTTCTTGTCTTACTTCCTGCGCTTCTTGCTCCATATTCACCTCGCGGGGTTGAGATGGCCTGCCCTCGTCCGTGCGGTTTCCCACACAAATCTGGCGGGCAACTAGGCAATAGTATGGCACGGTCCGCGTAGGAAATCAAGAGTGCCCAAGATCCTTCGTTACGCTCAGGATGACGGCAAGGCCGCCGCCTCCCAGTCCATATGCATCTTCGGCACCATCATGTGCGGATTCCAGGTACGCTTCAACTCCTCGAGTTTTTGCGATGTCTGATATTTCCCCGCGTCCGCCGCGTAGTCAAGCTTGTTCGAGATGAGCGGCGCGACTTCATAAAACACCATTTGGGCGATGCGGCGACCAACAACCAGGGGAATCGCGAAATATCGTGAATTATTCGTTACCTCCATCGTCCACCGGTTGAAGTATCCCACGTCGCCCCATCCAGCGTCTTTGCATACTTCCACGAAATTCCGGCCCATCGAAGAACGCGCGTACATTTTGGCGACACAGATATCTTTCCCGCCGATATATTCGTTAGTGTGCGCAAGAATTGTTTCGCCGGGCTCGAGGAGGATCACCTTCGCGTCCCGCGATATATTCTTAAATTCATTCTCGACGCGCTTCTCAACGGCTTGTACCGCTTCCGCCTCAAAAGGCCCGCTCCAGACGGCCTTCGTGGACTCCGCGTCATAGAGATTGTGCACCGCAAGCCGGCCCGCCGGCTTCTTTTCACGCCAGAACCACGGCCCGAGTGTTACGTCGTAACTCGTCGTCTTCAGATTCCGATCATGGTACGGCTCGATCACAATCGTACCCCGTTCCCTATGTTTCAAAATTTGGTCGCGGGAAAGAAGCATTCCCCTAAGTGTATCGAAATTGATTTTTTTGGCAACCACGATAAAAAACCCGGCTTTGGGAAGCCGGAGAACCTATTTCTTCAGAAAAACCTTCCGCCACAATTCGGGCGTGATCTTTTTCGTACGGGCAACCTCGCCATACACCAAGGCGCCCGGACGGATGCTTCGCGCCAAACCATGTTCGTAATCAATGGCAATCAAGCCGAAACGGGATTCAAACCCATAGTTCCATTCGTAGGTATCGGTGAGCGACCACACAAAGTATCCCCGCACGTCGGCGCCTTCTTGAATCGCCTTATGCACCCAATATAAATGCTCCAGGATAAACCGCGGGCGCTTTTCGTCCTTTCCGTCGGCAATGCCGTTTTCGGTCACAATGATTGGTTTTCCGAACGAACGATATTCTTGGATCACCTCGTAGAGTCCGTATGGATAGACCTCCCATCCCATGTCGGTCTTCGCGCCGTCGCCCTGCGACTGCGACACATACTCCCCAAAGAGAAGTCCCCAGACGCTGAATTTCAGAAAGTGTCTGCTGTAATAATTGATGCCGACATAGTCCTGCTCTCGGCCGGCGCCAATGTCGAAAAATCTTTTCAAAAAATTAAACCCCAGCGCAACTCGCTTGTCGCTCGCGTTATCGGGGGAAGAGGGGAGGTATAGGGGCGTGAACGACGCCATGCCAACCATTGCTTTCGCATTTCTTTTCCTTGCAATAGCATGTATTTCCCGATACGCCCGCCGGTGGGCCTCCAAAATATTCACCGCAACTTGAAGCGCCTCTTCGCCGGTTGCGTCTTTTACGCCCGGAGGGTATCTGCCGTGAATATAGCCGTCCATCACAACCACCATCGGCTCGTTAAAGGTCATCCACCACTCAACCCCGGGCAAATGTTTCGCGACGTACGCCGCGTAGCGAGCGAAGTACTCGGGCATCTGCGGGTCGAGCCATCCACCGCTTTGCGCGTAACACATGGGCAAAGAAAAGTGGTGAAGGTTTATGAATGGGGTAATTCCGCGTTTTTTCATCGCTCGAACCACTTCTTTGTAGTGCGCCATTTCACGCGCGTCGAACTTTCCGTAACAATCCGGCTCAATACGCGCCCATTCGATAGAAATACGGACACTCCCAAGGCCGATCTGCTTCACCAAATCAAAGTCCTCATTAAAGCGATGGTAATGGTCAATCTGTAAATCTTCCGCCGGCGTGAGCTTATGCCCTAATTTTTCCGACTGCCAATAATACCAATCGGAGTGCGTATTCCCGCCTTCGGTCTGATACGCGGACGATGCCGCGCCAAACACAAAGTTTTTCGGGAACACAAGATTGGTAACGACATCTGCCCGATCGGGCACAACCTCGTTCAATGCCCCACCCCTCTGTATCTTCTGCGGCTCCCCGAGAAAAAGTAAAAGGGTTGCGATGAAAATGACCAACAACGCCATTCGATAACGCATCGCCCACCTCACTTTCAAGTCCAATGCTTCCCTCAGTATAGCGTAAACAAAAAACGCTAGGCCTTGGCCTAGCGTACACGGTTACCTGCTTAATTTCTTTTCCCGTCCGAAAATAATCAACGCCTGAGCGAGAAGGATAAACAAACCCCCGATTTTCACGCTTAGGGTAAGCTCTTCGTGGAAAACAAGGATGCCGAGCACAACGGCGCCCAAGCGATCGACGTAACCAATGATCCCAAAATCGCGCCCCGGAACTTTCTTTTGTCCTGGTGAATCAGTCAGGGCATCGAACACCCAGATAAACGAGAGGTAGAGAAGCGTGCCAGCCAGAACGATTTTGAGTATTTCTCCGTGGCCAATATGAAGCGACTGGCCGAGCGCTATGGAACCAACTTTCATAAGGACTATTTGGAACCCGAGCTTTGCGAAAGCTGAGACGCAGGCGATTACCGCTCCCGCGCCAAGCGCGGTCGAGAATGTTATCTCTCCTGCGTAGAAGACGGCCGAGAGAAAAGCAAAGATGAACCAGATATCAAAGTTGAAACGCCCACCTTCCCACGCTATCACCGCAGCACCCGCGAACCCGAACGCCATTGCGCCGAAATGTCGCCCATAAAGCTTCTCTCTTAAAAATAAAAAGAGAAGAACGAGCGAGATCGGCTGCGCGAGATAATGTACGAGTGCCGCATTGGCAACTTGGTGCTTGAGAGCGACGTAGAAAAAAACGTTATTCGTCCCCGCGGCAATGCCCAACCCCATGAGCAAAAGGAGTTTTTTTGTGTTCAGTCCCGCAAAAGGATTTTCATTCTTTGTGAAAAAGAGATACGAGAGGTGAAATAGGGCGATACTTACGCCAACGACGCCCATCCAGAAACCAATCGCCGCAGGATCGGCCTTCACGCCCTTCACCACAAGACCGTTGATAATCGCCCAAATTGAAACCGCACCAAAGAGTTTGAGATACTTCACCGCGCACCTCCTTTCACCAGATCAAGCGCGAGCTTTGCCGCGCCGAGCATTCCGGCATCGTCGCCAAGTTCAGCGGGAATAATGAGCGTCCCGGCCGTCATCGACTTGAAACCGGTGGCTTTCAAAACGTGGTATGCCTCGCTCAACATTGGCTTCCCAAGTTTTGCAACGGATCCGCCCACAATAATAACCTGCGGGTGATAGGCGTGGACGACATTCACAAACGCCCGTCCGAGATACCGGCCGACTTCACCCACAACGACTCCCGCAAGTTCACTTCCTTCGTCCAGTTTGTGCTGAAAATCTTCGGCTGTTGCAACGTCTTCCAACCCCCGAAACCTCGCAAGTCGGGGAAGTCCATAACCCGAGAGCACCGCTTCAGCATGGCCACGCTGACCGCAGCTGCAAAGGTCAATGTCGGCTACCGATGGCAATCCCCAGATATCGGTATGTCCCGGCATTTCCGGCGCCATGCCCATGCCACGGAAAAGTTTTCCTTCGTGCACAAGCCCGCTGCCGAACCCGGAACCGATCGCAGCGCCAAATACAGTTTTTCCCCGGAAGTTTCTTCCCGCGCCGAAAGCGTATTCGCCGAGAGTGAAACAATCTACGTCGTTCGCGATTTCGGTCCTTATGCCAAGCCGTTCCTCGATCTCATCACCGAGACGAACATTTTGGAACGTTTTCCAGTTCGGAACATCAAGGAGCGTCCTGCGTATCGGATCAAGCGGTCCCGGCGCGCCGATGCCTATGGCGGCACAATCAGCGGGCTGGATGCCCGCCTTATTCGCGGCAATAATAATACTCCCCACGATGTCGCCGACAATCTGCTCGGCTGACCTGTCGGACAACGTCAACCTTCTGTCTTCGCCTGAAATTGTCCCACGTTCGTTGACGACTGCCGAACGAATGTTCTTCCGGCCCAAATCCACGCCAACAACTCTCATGCGTTCTCCTTGTGTTCGTTTTTCAACGCAAACTAGAAGTAATGTAGCGAGCTTTAAGAGAACTTGCAACCCGCCGATCATTCACCAACTCACCCAGCGACATTATTATGGTATTCTACGGTCGTAGAATACCATAATAATTCGGGCGAGTTCCCATTCCCTCGAAACCACTCACGCGAATTGATCCGGTCAACCACAAATCCTTATTGAGAAAAATAGATATCCACGGCTTTACGACCGTGGTATTTTTTACGGGTCAGGCTTCGCTTGCCCAGCGCTATGACGCGTCATAGTGCTGGACCATACTCTCGCTCCCGCCTTTACGGGCGGGGAACTCCCACGTTTGTGAAGAAAACCCTGCCCCTATGGGCGAGAAGTTCCCGCGCGATGAGATGCCGAGGTTCCAGAGAATCTAGAATTGAGCTCTTCCCTGATTCCACAACAGTTCGAACATGGCTCGCTGGGCTTGCGCGATCAAAGGATCGTGGATAATAACGCCGTTCGGACTCGCGTTGCGGAGGGCGATGATGGCGACTTTATCGCCGTAGATGTAGGTCGCGGTATGAAAGGGAAAATTCGGCGGGAGGAACTGGGTGGTTCGAAACGACCGGCTGTCGGCTTCGCGGAATTGCCGCGCGTGGGGCGTATTGGGCGTAAGTAGCCGCATAGGAATTTTTTTCTCAATGCGGCGTTTGACGAAGCGTTCGGTAAAGTCGCCGAGCACTGCAAGCGTATCTTCGGGCGACGTGATGGCATCGATCGGCTTTTGTTCGGCAAGTATGCTGTCGTAAACGGCTCGCACCCCCGTCAGGTCTTCATAAAAACGGATGCCGAGATGGGGCGTTTTTTCACGAGCCAGTTGTTTGAGCTTGGGAATAGCGCTCGAAAAATCGGCAACGCGTTCCTCAAAAATTTGCCGGATGCGTTCGGGGGGTGTGGCAACGATGACACGATGTTTTTTTTGGATGAAAAATCGTAGAAGCCCCTTTTTGAGAAGTTCCTCTACGTGTCGTTTCACGGACGATCGCGGCATGCGCGTCTTTCGTACAATATCGCTTACTGAGCCGCCCCCAAGATTGAGTGCGGCAATATAAATCGTAGCCGCGCCAGTCGCAATGCCAAAAAATTCGAGAATGGGGTGAATCATGGTGTTTTCCAATCAAACGACCACAAAATGGTCAACAATTATATTGTATTCTGTATGCTCAATTTTGTCAAGCATTGCAAGGTCTTTCCGCCTTCGGTTGGCGTAGGGCGTCGCAGAATTACGGCAAAAGCATAGGTATTTTTGCGTCGCGGGATTATAACCAAGGTAGCGACCAGCCAGTTCTTTGAGATTGAGCTGGTACGGCTACAATAAAGGAAGGGAGGTACCTCCTAATGCGATCAAGATACTTGCTGTGGTCTCTGTCTTTTCTTGCCATCGTCTTGGTTTCTGCGCCAACGATGTTGGCACAAGGCACGATACCGTCCAAACCAAGTCCGCCAGTGAGACCGGTTATTACCGGGTTTGCCACTTCGGATGTGTCGCTTTTTTCCGGTGGACGGCAGGTGAACTTTGGCGCCAACCCCATCCTCCTGGTTCCGACGTGGAAAGAAGGGCTTTTCCTTGCGGAGCTAGAAACGGGGTATGGTCTTTCCCGCGAGCGCGGCATGTGGGAGCGCGAGTTTGAGTACGAAATCGAGTACTTGCAACTCAATCAGCGCGTGTTCAAGAATCACACGCTGGTCACTGGAAAATTTCTCACGCCGGGCATGTGGAACGAACGGTTGCATCCGTCATGGATCAAGAAAACGTCCGATACGCCGTTTAGCGCGGGGCTCCTGGAACACGATGGCGTCGGCCTCATGCTCCGAGGGGTCGTGCCTATTAAGCGGAACATCAACTTCTCGTACTCGCCATTCTTTACGGCCGCGATCCAGAATCGGTATTTTGGGTCAGAGCGTATGGTCGGCGGCCGAGCGGGAACGTACTTTAAGACGCAAGGGCTCGACCTAGGATTCCTTGCCGCCAGAACCCTCCAGGGTGAACGCAGCACGATCACCGGGGTGGACTGGACGAAACAATTCCGCGGCATAGCGCTCGATCTCCGTGGCGAATACTATCGTGGCCATGATGGGAGCGCGTACTGGGTGGAACTTGCCAAGCACTTCAAAAACTCACGCCTGCGCAAGTTTGAACTGGTTGCGCGATTTGAACAGGCCTTCGTCCGCGCCGATAGTGACGGACATGACGAAGGAATTGTGGTCGATGACGATCACGACGAAGAAGTCGAGGTCATGGAAGAGGACGGCGGACGCGTTGAAGAAATGCCGGCCGAAGATAGTGACCATGACGAAGCCGCGGAAGAGAGTGACGAACACGACGAGGTATCGGAAACCGAGGAAGGCCATGCTGAAGCCGAAGGTGAGGGTCATGGTGGGTTCCCCGAGCGGAACACCAATCGTCTGATCGGCACTGTCAACTATTACATTCGCGACGGCTTCAAGGTCTACTTTTCTACCGGTCTTGAGGTTGCGCCCGGTACCGGTGAACGCAAAAAGGCCATTGGTTTCGGTCTCGCGTTCCGGTTCTAGGGAAGTCCTAGTTCTGGAAAAATCCTAAAGGAGGAGGTGAGCCATGAAAACGATACGAGCTATCGCGATCCTGATCGTGTTCTCTCTGTTCGGTGTTGCGGCGGCATCTGCAGCGCAGCAACAGGACGCAGCGCCGCCTGCATCATCACAACAGCAGGTCACAACGCCCGCGCCGCCGCAACAGAATGTAGATCCCGCACCGCCACCGAAAGTCGCAAAGCCGCTTGGCGGCGACACGGTTTTCAAACAGCATAGCGGTCGTGCCCACCGTGCCACCGGCACCATCCCGCGAAACAAGGTAGTTGCCATAACCCGTCACATGCGTGACGTGGGATACCTCACCGACGAGGAGTACCACGCACTCCTCGAGTTCCTCGCACCATAGGGGGGAATTATGCGCAGACCAACGAGCGTCATATTGACGATCGTCTCGACATTGTTCCTCACAATGGCGGTGTATCGCGGGCAAGCCGCGGAACCGCGCGTGATCGAGATCATTGCCACGAGCGATAACCTATTCAGGGTGGTGGGCTCAAAAAAGCCCGTCATTACCGCACGTCCCGGAGAAACACTGCAACTTCGGGTCACCGTTCAGGCGCATAAGAGCGCCACTACGCCAACCGTACACAGCCTCACGATCAAGGAACTCGAAGATCGAGGCTGGAACGTCCTGTTGTTCGAGGGCACGAAAACGTATACGCTGGTCGCTCCCGAAGAGCCCGGCAAATACGTCTTCGAGTGCATCGTCATGTGCGGTGATGGCCATGACGATATGCGCGGAAAACTGGTGGTGAAGTAGGCGTTCTTACGACGGGGCTTCGGGAAATTTTCCGGAGCCCCTATTTTTAAATGAACTCCCCGAGCGTAAGCTTGGGGAGTTTTTATTACTTCCTAGCGGCGCGAGCCCCGCTTTTTGCAGTAGCAAACACAAATGACCACAAAACGGTCAACAAACCGCAGGGCTTTTCATCATTGAAAACCTTGGCGAAAACAGCTTTATGGCTCACATCCGCCCCGTTGACAATGAGGGATTTGGACAACCCCCATATGGCACGGGTCAGGTTGCACTCGCAACAGCAGGTTGCCGCGGTAAACTCGCTACAGCATGGCGCCGGTAGCTGGGACAATGCCGCGACTCGGACAGCTTCTTGCTCGGGCGTCAGCGTTACGTTGCGGTTTATGTCAATAAACCGTTGTGCTTCTTCTGAGGCTTCCCCCAACGCATGCTCGTGGACGCCGGGATACGTATGTGCCGCCTTCTCGTTGCTATGAGTGGTACAGCTGAATCCCGGAACGAGCGTCAGGATGCACAGAATGAAGAACCAACTTGGTAGTTGAAAGCCGGCTTTCCCGACCTTAGGATTGCGTCCTTTTTCATTGCCGTGAGCCACCTTTTTTCCTCCTCGATCTTGTGGTCGAATAACTAATAGAGTTTATACCACACTTTTGTCGGATTAATCAATAGGTTCGGCCAATCCTAGAGCTTGTTCGGAAACCCTCTTTCGTCGCGAAATGGCGGAATTTTCGAGCCCCGTACAACAACAAGTTGTATGTGGGGCGAGCGAGCGCCACGAAGCCCGACGAAGGTGTAGCTTGCGCTACTCCGAGGAGGGGTTCGTCGGTGCGCAGCCGAAAATTACACGTTGCAGCAGAATATGGGGTTTCCGAACAAGCTCTAGCCGCACCCGCCGAACGTGAAGGCGTACATCCGCACGCCTGCGTCTTTTACAAAAATCTTGAGTTCGCGCCTGGGAAACGCCGCGTGTTTATTATGGTCCGTTTCCTTGAAGAGGTTATACATTTTCGGTTCCCGCACCTCGAGTTCCTGCACCAATTTACCGCCCGCGGTGAGCCCCTCGACTCCGCTCGGGACAGACCTGGTCGAACCACCAAGCTCAACACGCACTTTCGCCGGCCGTTCGGTTCTCGCCTCCATCACGAGGTTCACTTCTCCCGCCTCAAAGTTGAGTGCTAAATAATCCTCGAACCGCTCGGTGGTCCGCATGTGTTCCATATATTCCGGGTATGCCCGCCATTCGCCTTCAGCGCGCCACACTCTGCCCGGATGACCGCGCATCGCGCCCAAATAGGTTTCACCTGTCGCGGGGAGACACACATTCTTGCTCTCCGACTTGTCCGCCAAAACTTTGGTGTCAGCGGAATCCTCGGCGAAGGAGGGACCAACTTCAATTTCCGGCAGTTTCAACTTTGGATCCAAGCCAAGAAGCGCCTTTTGAATTTGCTCTTCGGTTTCGCGGTAATTCCCCTCGCCCGCATGGTTGTACACCATCTGCCCGTCCTTATCCATTAAGAACTTACGGGGCCAGACATTGTTCGAATACAAACTCCACACCTGGTAGTCGCTGTCGACCACGATGGGGTAGGGAATTTCGAAACGTTTCAGCGCGGATTGAATGTTCGTGAGGTCTTTTTCAAATTCAAACTCCGGCGTGTGTACCCCCACAATTACGAGTCCCGACGTAGCGTACTTCTCGTGCCACTGCTTGAGATATGGCAGGGTGCGAATGCAGTTCACGCACGAGTAGGTCCAAAAGTCCACGAGCACCACATTCTTGCCCCGCATTTCCTTCATGGAAGGCGGCGGTGAGCCCCGCAAGGCGATGTCGTCGCCCTGCGACTTCGCGTCGCCACGGGGCAAGTTCAACCAACGGATATCGTGAGGAAATTCAGGGGCGCGCATCCCCTTATTTTGCCCGAATTCCAAGAAAATAAAAAGCCGCTCCCGAGGGAACGGCTAGTCGGTTCAGGCTCACGGAAGAACAACCCCCTTGCGGACTGTTTTCGGTCCGTGGCAACCGCAACAAAAATGCACATCAAAGTAAAACTCGTTTGAATTTCCCCGCGCGGGAAACGCCCCTATCTTCACAACATGATCCAAGCGCGGGTGTTGCCGCATGATGTTCGTAATAGCGTTCGTCACCCCTCCAAGTTTTTTTTGAACCTTCTCGCCGTAGCTAAGGAGTATTGACCTTCCACCCACAATAATTATACTGTGCAACATCGTTCTTCCTCCACTCAAGTATTCGTTCTGCATCTACCGTACAACAATGTGATGAGAAAAATCAAGGTGCACAACAAAGGAGCAGGCCGAAGAAAAAACTATCCCGCGCTTGAAAAAGAATACGCAGAGTTAGAACTGGATAAAGCCCTTACAAATACTGCGCGAAATGAAGTAGTGGCATCAATTCGTACACGTTGGGGTGCCTAACGGGATTCGAACCCGTTCCGAGAATGCCACAGATTCTAGTGCTGCCATTACACCATAGGCACCATCACTTCTGTCTCATGATACCCATGTTTTTCGACTTTTTCAAGAGAAACCTCGGTGCGATTAATCCCGCGGTGGTATACTTATACTCATGCCCAATAGTAGAACTACGATGGGTTCTTGAAACCATTTCACTCCACTATCGAGGCGGGTCGCTTGTTCAAAACTAACGCGAGATAATCATATACTGCGATAACAATCGCAGTTTCACTACTTGGCATGTCCGAATGGATCAATGCGCTAGGTTCTTTGGCGAGCCAGAACCTCTTTCTGGCATTTTTCATCGTTTATCTTGCAACGATATTCCTCGGGAATGTTTCCGCATTCGCAACATTTTGGATCGCGTTCCGGGGAGGATTCGGCGCATGGGGAACTCCGCTTGCGCTCATCGCTATTTTTGCCGCGGAGGTGAGCGGCGATCTTTTATGGTACTCGCTCGGAAACAAGCTCCGCGACACCCGCCTCGGCACGTTCATCAAAAACTATCTTCCGCGCCATGAACAGCTGGAGCAAAAGATGCAAAAACGAAACGTGCGCTACGTCGTCCTCTCGAAATTCATCTACGCATCCAGTTTTCCGATCGTCTTTATGGTGGGGTGGTCGCGTGTCGCGTTCAAGCGGTTTTTCAAAACTTCCGCGCTTACGCTTGCCGTGTGGGTTCCCCTCCTCATGGGGATCGCTTACGGACTTTTTTCTGGTCTCTCGCCGCTCGGCGCAATCGCGACCTTTCGGCAATTCGAGATCAACTTCTTTATCGGTATCGCCGCGTTCATCGTGGCGAATTATTTCCTCACGAAGCTCGTGAAAATTGTGTTCGGCCGATGGTGGCGCGAAGAGAACGGCGAAAACGAGTAATCCGCAACGAAACAAACCAACCGCCGCAGTTCCGGGCAATCTCTCGCAACAACGTGGATAAGCCGAGGAATCTCGGAGGGTCCGTGACGATGGAGTAAAGAACTTTTTTGCCCAAGCCATTCCACAACATACCAACATACTGGAGTATGTTGGTATGTTGTGGGGGTGCTATTTGACTTTTCCTTGAAGTAGGTGTATTGTTGCAACTAGCGCGATGACAACCTGCGCAAACTATCTGGCTGTCCCGTAGTGCAAATACGAAGATTTGACCGAGGTGTGAAATGAGAATTATGAAGGGGTCTTCGCTTGACCCGCGGTGCCCTCCAGGCATTATTGCCTTCGGCACCGACGCGATGAACGAAGTCCTTATCCTTGATCTACGGCAACGCCCGAAAGAAAACCCTTCGGAACAGCAGGTTACCGAACGCTCCGCGAACGGAAATGGAAAATCACGCCCGCATTTCCGGCATGTAAAAGCCGTGAAGGTCGAACGGACTCCGACGAATATCGCGAGCAAACTGAAAGAGGTCTATACCGTTTCTACGACCGGCGCGAATCTGCCGCTCCTCTCAAATATAAAGAGTTTTTTCTCGCTCGGGACTTCGGCGATCAGGATGGTGAAACTCGAAGACCCGCCGGTGAAGACAAGCCGGCACATTACGGGAATCCATTCTTTCGATGTGCTCATGTCCAAAGCCCAGTGGGCATGGGCAGGACCGTTCCTCGTGCAGATCCTAAAAAATGAAGATGGAACGCCGGATGTCATGCTGGTAAGCCGGCTCGACGGCGAGAATAACGAGGAGTCGCGAGTGTTTATTCTCCGCAGGAAAAGCATAGACGCTCTCGGCATCTCGCTGCCCGAAATTCCCATCGAGAAAGTGGGCGCTCTTCGATATCTGAGCCGAGGGTCGTTCTGTCTCGTCCTCGGCGAACCGAAAAACACGCAGTAGGCATGCGCCCGTCAAACATTTGACAGGCGATTTTTTTTCGTGTATAATGGAGCCAGCATCGAAAAGGGTTTTTGCCTCTTGTAAGGAGGACATAACCCCGATCGAACAAGTGATCAAATCGTACATCGACCCAAAGGAGGCCCACCGTGGCCAAAAGGAAGTTCGACAAGAGAAACGCGATCGACCTCACGCCGGATGTGGCAGAGAATTACAAGAGGAATTTGACCGAGAAGAATGACCGGCAAACCTCTTCTTCTTCCGAGCCAACGGATGTGTCTGCGTCGAGCTCTTCGGAGCCAGCCGCACCCACGCCCGCTCTCAAGGCGCCAACGTCTCCGGCACCGGCACCCGCGGCAACGCGTGTTCCAGCGCCGACGGCTCCCGCGCCGCTTCCCGCTCCCGTTGCTTCTTCTCCCACGCTCAAGTTCAATCGCCCCACCTTCAAACGCGGGGTGACAACCTTAAGCGCTGAGGAGAGAGCCGCGAGACAGCAGTGGGTAACGGACAGTGCCGCGGGAGTTCGCGATCTGATCGTCGCGTACACCCAGAGCATGCTTGACCCGCAGTCAGTCCCCATGATTCCCGCGGCGTATGATGCCGAGGGGAACGTGACGGAGTGGCGCGAAGGGAATCCGGAAGACCTTGTGAACGACCTGGTCGGCACCATCAGTCAGGTTCGGGAACGCGGTCTCCATGAAGCGGTCGTAGTCATCGCGATGGATGAGATGCTCCTGCAATTCCCTCACGAACGGGAATTCCTGGTCAGCTTCTCGGCAATCGCCCGGCGCCTCGACAATTTTTACTTCCCCGTCGAACGGAACAGCCCCCTCGTCGAACGCGGCGAGGTGAACTGGTTGCCCGGAGACGAAGGTCTATTCCAGCCCTATGGATCGATCTACGCCCAGTCCGGCCGCATCATGGATGCCGTGAACCGATTCACGGCCGACGTGAGGCGGCGGGAACGGGAAGAGCTCCAGGCGGGAGCTCTGCCGCTCAAGGACCTCCACAAAGCCGGAGCTGGTGAATTCCACTTCTCCCAAGGGAGAGAGGGAAATAACCCACCGGCCACGTTCCGAGTGCTTGTGCAGGACGGGAAAATATACCCGCTTGCGGCCTCGGAATCGTACCGGGGTGCCTTCGCCGAAATGGTCCGGCTGAAGGTTTTCATTTTCACTGGATCGGTGTCCATATCACACTTCCAACCGAGCGACAAACTCCGGGAGGAAACGGCAAGTCACGTCAGGATGTTTCACCACATCCTGCACGCGTACTGGCGCCGCGAGTTCCAAGTGGGGGAGAAAGGTCGAAGCGAACAGGCGGCCCGCGTCGCGAAGGACGATGTCTACATGCAAGACCGGACAAAGGCCTTCGAGATGAGAAACCGCGCGGGGCTCATCCCCCTCGCGGATACACTCCTCACCGGGACTCCGGGCTCGTCTAACCTTCACCTTGCTCCTCGCAAGAGGAACGGGGGGAAGGAAATCCCGGCATTCATGTGGCAAGGGAAGAAGCACTTCCACGTGAATGGGATCCTCACGCGGTACGAAGACGGGAAGCTCGCCATCACGGATTGCTGTGCGTCCGACGAAGTTCTCTTCGCCGGCGTGCGGGAGCCCGTGGAACCCGGAGAGAACTTCAAGAATCTCTCCGAGCCCGCCCGCGAAATTTTGCGGCGGGTTGCGGCGACCATCGGCGTGCCCAAGGCCACCGAAGCTCCAGCGAAGGAAACTCCTTCCGCCGAGACGCCCGACACCAAGGCCGAAACCGCCCCGGAGCAAAACGCCGATGCCACCCCAGAGGTGACGCCCGACGTGCCCGCTTCCGCGGAAACACCGGTGGCGAACAACTAGCTCGCCGCCACAACCCAGGGACCCCCGGGGCTTGAGACAGTATTATCGTCTCAAGTCCCGTGGGTTCTTTTTTTATCCCCCCGGGGGGCCGCTGCCACGCTTGACAAATAGAATTTATCATGCTACCATCTTCGCAGTAGAAGTTCACCCTGGAAATTAAGGAGGCGCCCCATGGCGCAAAAAGGAATTCATAAGCTGGGAGCAGGGTATGAACGGGCGTTTCTTTCGGACGAGGAAAGGAATGCTGGAGGGCGGCAATCGCTCCTCGAGGACGAGAAGCGGAGCGTGAGCGTGTTCGCGGTTACCTTTGACCTTGAACGCCTTATTCGTTCGACCTCGCCCGACGAGCAACGATTTTTACTCGTGTACGAAATCAAGCGACCAAGCTGGGGAAACCCTGGCGGAAGCGTGGAAGGAGTGGAGACCATCGAAGACACGATGTTCCGCGAATTCTTCGAGGAGACCGGCTACACGCTCCCCCACATCGACGAAGGGGAAAGGATAGTTGCCCCCACGTTGGAATATTTCCGAACGCAAAAGTTTCCCCCGCCGAGCAAGCACGAAAAGGTCACCTTTCTCGCGGCGATCTACCCGAACAGTCCCCAGCAAAAATTTCTCGGGGTGTCGGAGATAGACAAGGTCAAATGGTTCACGACGGAGGAAGTTCGAGGACTCCCCCACCTGCCAGACGAGCGATACAAGCCGGTCCATCCAGGCGTTGAGTACGTCAAAGAGACGCACCGGCGCAATATCGAAGCGGCTCTCGCGGACCCGGCGCGTCTCGAGGCGTTTGCCGAGCGGATGCGACAATTCGCAGCCGCCGCGCGAAAACAACTATAACGCCTTCACGGGCACACCACCCCCGCAGAGAAATATTCTGCGGGGGGTTTTATTTGACCCGTCACCCACCTTTCGCTACAATAAAATACATGACCGTATCGTGGGACGGCGAAGTATTCTGGCGAACGAAATAATCAATTTTGATGTCGAACCTATTTAAGAATGTGAGTTGGGCGATCCTCACGCTCATTGTGATTTCACTTGTTTTTTCATTCTTCGTTGAACCGCAGAAGGCCCCAAAGCAGCTGGGACTCTCCGAACTCGCGCAGAAAATCAACGCGGGCGAAGTCAAAAAGATCAGCGTGAGCGGAAACGACATTACGGTCACGCTCGCGGACGACACCGTGACAATCTCCCGCAAAGAGCCGGAGGCGGGGGTCTCCGAAACATTCAGGAATTTTGGCGTTGATCCCGCAGCATTGAGCTTGGTTGATTTTTCGATCGTGGACGAATCGGGGTGGCGCTTTTGGGCGGGCATCCTTATCCCCACGCTTCTTCCCCTTATCATCATCGGTTTCATTTTTTGGCTCATGTTCCGCCAGGCGAAAACGGGAGTAAATCAGGCGTTCAGTTTCGGCCGTTCGAACCTCAAACTCTCGACGTTTAAGGATCGCATTATGTTTAAAGACGTCGCGGGTCTGAAGGAGGCGAAAGAAGAACTCATAGAGGTCGTTGATTTCCTGAAAAATCCGAAAAAATTCCTCGATCTCGGCGCGCGCATTCCGCGGGGGATTCTCCTCATGGGCCCTCCGGGGACCGGGAAAACCCTTATTGCCCGCGCGACCGCCGGCGAGTCGAATGTTCCCTTCTTTTTCATCTCGGCATCCGAATTTGTTGAAATGTTTGTGGGAGTGGGCGCAAGTCGCACCCGCGACGCTTTTATGACGGCAAAGCGTGCGGCGCCCGCAATTCTTTTTATTGATGAGATCGACGCCGTCGGCCGCCAGCGCGGCGCGGGCCTTGGCGGCGGAAACGATGAGCGTGAACAGACCCTGAACCAGATATTAGTCGAGCTCGACGGCTTCGACCGCGAAACACGCGTCATCGTCCTCGCGGCCACGAACCGCCCCGACATTCTCGACCCCGCATTGCTCCGCCCGGGCCGCTTCGACCGCAGGGTGGTACTCGACCTCCCCGACCTTAATGACCGCGAAGCGATTCTCAAGATTCACTCGCAGGGAAAGGCGCTCGACAAGCATATCGACCTCCGCAAAGTAGCAGTCCGCACGCCCGGTTTCGCGGGCGCCGACCTTGCGAACCTTATGAACGAAGGCGCGATTTTGACCGCGCGGCGCAATAAAAAGACGATTGGTCAGGACGAACTCTTCGAAGCCGTCGAAAAAGTAATACTCGGCCCCGAACGCAAGAGCCGTATTATTTCTGTAAAAGAAAAAGAGATCACGGCATACCACGAAGGCGGACACGCGCTTGTCGCGGCCTCGCTGAAGGGTTCCGACCCCGTGCATAAAGTTTCGATCGTAAGCCGCGGATTCGCGGGCGGTTACACCATGAAGCTTCCCTCGGAAGACCAGCACCTCCGCACACGATCCCAGTTCTTGACCGATCTCGCCATGATGATGGGTGGATATGCCTCGGAGAAGCTCACGTTCGGCGACATCTCGACGGGCGCGTCGAATGACCTCAAGGAAGCGACGCATCTCGCGCGAAAACTCGTCACGAAATACGGTATGAGCGAAATCCTTGGACCCCAAACCTTCGGCAACACCGAAGAAATGGTGTTTTTGGGGCGCGAGATGACGACGGAGAGAAATTATTCGGAGAAAGTGGCAGGCGACATCGATGCCGAAGTCCGCAATTTCATCACGCGCGCTTACCTTGCCGCGGAAAAAATATTAAAATCAAATAAAGCCGCGCTCAAAAAAATCGCGCAAACGCTTATAGAAAAAGAAACGCTTGAACAGGAAGAATTCAACGCCCTCCTCAAGCCCTTCAAGCTCAAGCTCGTAGGGGTTTAAGTTGTGAATTGTGAAGCTTGAAACGTGAAGCATGGCGTACACGCCCGCATATCGCAGGCGTATTTTTTGAGTCCGTAGTGTTATACTGAACATAGACGTTTCAGTAAACGAAATACGGAGGTCGCCATGAAGAAATGGCTTGGATTCGAGAAGTGGTTCGATTTTCCGCATGAGCACACGCCCGCCGGCAGATTCATGAAAGTAATGGCGGTCTTGATGCTCTTACTCCTCTATACGATCGCGGTCTCTGCGGTCCTCCTCTTGACCGGGAGGAGCAGAAACGAGCTCGCAACGCTGTTACACCCTCTCGCGCTCACGGCAAACATCTTAGGGTCCCCGGCAAGCACTTTTGACATCGTCGGGGGTAGCGTGGGGCAACTCGTAACCAAGGGCATGCTTTTCTTCCACGCGTGCGTTCTGGCGCCGCTGTGGGAAGAAATAGTGTTCCGCATGTTGCCGATCGGTCTTGTCATTTTCCTCGCTGGATACCTAGAACAAATCCTGGTAATGCTAGCGCGCATTTTCGCAATATTCCAAGAAAAGACCGGGCCTGTCTTGACAGATGCCGCCACTCGGCAGCCGCCGAATTTTCTCGTGGTCGTGTGCCTTGCGAGTTCGATCATTTTCGGCATCGGACATGGATCGATCATGAATCTCCTCTTTCAGGGGGTAACCGGCGGCGCGTTCTGCTGGCTCTATTACAAAACAAACTACTCCTATCTGTCGATCATTTCGGCGCACGCCATCTGGAACTTTCTCGTCATCTTCGGAATCCGCGTGCTCTTTCTGTTTCCGTAACCCCAATCCCCGCCTCGGTGGGGATTTTCTTTCTACAACATTCCGACATTCTTAGGAACATCGGGGTGTTGTGGACCGCCCCCCACCTACCGCGCATCCATCTTTCTTTCGTCCGCACCCCTCACGCGTCGCATACAGTTCCGGATACGATCTTATAAAAAACACGAATTCATCTTGTCTTCCCGCGGCTGTTAGTTGTAGGATAGAGAAATAAGCGGGTATCGTATAATGGAATTACCTCAGCTTTCCAAGCTGATGACAGGGGTTCGATTCCCCTTACCCGCTCACCAACGAAAAGAATTGACATCAACTCGGTTCTTTCCGTTGGCCAAGCATGCGCAAGGGAAATCGAACAGCGGAGGGGGTCGGGGAACCACGATTGGTTCCCCGTGTAGGGAATCATTCAAAACCGAGGGTTTTGAAAAGCGAGTAGAGTGAGCGCGTGAGATAGCGAAGCGCCCCCCTTACCCGCTCCCTACGCGAATTAAAATAGTTGCTTTTCCCTTATCGATTTGCTAAAAATAAAAGGATCTTAGCCCTCATTACATCATGTCGAACCGCACCCGCAAGTTAATATTCGTAATCGTCTTCGTCGTCATGGCGGGGGGAGGTTACGCGGCGTCCCGTTTGTGGAGGGTGTTTGAGGGGAGCATCCCCCAGACATTTACAGACGCTCGGCTCCAGGGAGCGATCATCGCGCAGAACATCGTAAATCTTTCGAACCAGTCGGCACAGGACCTCGCGCGCGTAAACGACCTCGACCGCGAAGGAAGTACGGAAGACGCGCTGCGCCTCACCGCTGAACTCGTGAATCGAAGCAAGGAGATCCGCGACGAAGCCATTTCGCTTTCTACCCAAGTTGGGACCATGACGAGGGCGCTCTCCGAAATCAACTCGCTCGACGCGCGGCAAGCAGCGCTCGAATCGATCGCGAGCCGCCTCGCGCTCGTGAGCCGCCTTATCAACTACAGCGGCTACCTCGGTCAGCTTCTCGACGCGCTCCAACACCGCTTGAGCGGCAACGGCGCGCCGGACAACACAGTGCAGAATGCGATCGAACAAGTGAACGCCGAAGTGAACGCCATCAACAACTTCAACGCCCAAGCCGGCCAGGCGATGGATAGATTTGATAAGCTGATAGGAGAGTAGTCGCGAATAACTCGAATCTAGAGAGTAAATAATTCGAATGTGGAAATTCGAAAAAATAAAATTCGCGTTATTCAGTTGCTATTAGCATTATTCGCGAATACTCCGCGGGCCCGTAGTTCAACGGCTAGAACGGTGCTCTTATAAAGCACTAACGATGGTTCGACTCCATCCCGGCCCACCAGTATCAAACTTTCCGGGGGTAAACCGCCACCTTTTGCCCGCGGCATTTTTTGGTATCATGAGCGTATGAAGGTATTTGTTGTGACGGGCGCCTCCTCATCCGGAAAAACCACCCTTATTGAACACCTCCGCGAGCGGGGGTTCCCTGTCGCTCACGAAGTGGCGCGCCGTATTTTGGCGGAAGGCGCCCTCCATCCCCGAAAGAACCCGGCGGCGTTCCAGGAAGAAACCGTGCGGCGGCAACTTACCGAAGAAGAAGCGCTACGAGCACAAGGAGGAGAGATAGGATTTCTTGATCGGGGCCTCTACGACATCGCCGCGTTCTGCAAACACTTCAACGTGCAAAACCCCCCGGCGGCACTGGAGAGGGGGGCGGACTACGGCGCTGCCTTTATCCTCGAATCCCTGCCGCAATTCGAGCATGATGGGGTCCGCATAGAGAGCGGAACCGAAGAAGCAACGCATATAAAAAATCTCATCGTGGACGAATACAAGAAACGAGGCGTCCCCTGTGTGCGCGTACCGCTCCTCCCCCCCGCCGAACGAGCCGAATTCGTTTTGCAATGGGCACATGGAAACCGCTCGATCGAAAACACCGAGGAAATCCGGCGCATGGCGTAACTACCGGAACCAACGGCATTGAGCCGATTGGTAGTGGCGCACGGGCGAAAGGCGCTGCTTGCCACCAACCTCCCCCGCGCTACGATAGAAGATAGAAGAAGGTAGAGTTTACGCCACACGTTGCGGAGGGCGCCATGACGCGAACAGTTGCTGTTCGGTACGTTCTCGGTAAAACCCTCTCAGGAGAAGCTATCTGGCATGAGAAAAGCGGCGGCGGATACGCGTGCGTCATTTACCGGAGGACCCCCGACGAAATGCGCGTGGAGATCGGGACCTCGTACTCCCGCACGGGAGGAAAAAAGTACATCTTCTATTCCCTTATAAAGCTCGACGAGGCCGGAGAGCCGCACGAAACGTACGCCGAAGAGTCCGGCATGAACGGCCCGCTCGGGAGAGTGCTCGAACGCTGGTTCGATAAGAACTACGCGGACAACCGTGAATTTGCCGACGAACTCGAGAAATTGCACGCCGCCGTACGGCGGCAATGCGCTGAACGCGTGATAAAAGCAATGGAAGAGGCCGATAAAACCGAGCAGGAAATATACAAGCGCCTGCCCAGATAGAAAGACCGCGCGTTCCATGCGCGGCCTCTTTTTGTATGCGAATAGCGTTGCGGTTCTGTGATAATCTGCTTGTTATCCGCGCCGATCCGCTTCTATTCTAAAAAAGTGCTTTTTGCCGATCCGGACCACCTCTCCCCCTTCAAGCGCCAAAATCTCGTTCGGGTCATCTTTCGTTTTGCCGCTTATTTTTACCGCGCCCTGCTCGACAAGCCGCCTCGCCTCGCCCTTGCTCTTTGCGGCGCCCGAGGCAATAACCATGTCGAGCACGGTGATCTTGCCCGCGAGCTTAAGCCCGGGAAGGTCCTCGGGCATCTCGCCACGCGAGAACATCGCCACAAATTTCTCTTCCGCCGCCCGCGCGGCCTCCTCGCCATGGTATAACTTCACAATTTCTCGCCCAAGTCGCGCCTTGAGATCCCGCGGACTCAATTCCTTCTGCAACTTCTTGATCTCCGGCCCCTCAAGCTCCGTCGCGAGCAAAAAATACCGTTCCGTAAGCTTGTCGGGCAAGGACATCACTTTCCCGAACATATCGTCCGGCTCGTCCTCAAGGCCGATATAGTTCCCCATGCTTTTTGACATCTTCTTCACGCCATCGAGCCCCTCAAGGAGCGGCACGGTGAGCACGTCCTGTGGCCTCATCTTGAGGCGCTCCATCATGCTCCGCCCCATGAGAAGATTGAATGTTTGATCGGTCCCTCCTAATTCTACGTCGGCTTTCACCACCACGGAATCATATGCCTGCATCACGGGGTACATAAATTCGTGCATGCGAATGGACTGGTGCGACGTAAGCCGTTTTGCAAAATCCTGCCGCTCAATGATCTGCTGAACGCTCAAAAGCCCGAGAAGTTCAAGGATTTTCACGCCATCGAGCTTCTCAAGCCACGTGCCGTTATGGACAACCTCGGCACCCTTCACGTTCAGCACTTTTGCCGCCTGTCGCAGGTAGTGCTTCATGTTGTCCTTCACCTCACGCTCCGTAAGTGGCGGTCGAGTTTTATCACGCCCCGAAGGATCGCCAATCCGTGCGGTAAAGTCGCCGATGATGAGCACGACTACGTGCCCCATATCTTGAAATTCTTTGAGCTTCCGGAGCACGACCGCGTGTCCAAGATGCAGATCGGGAGATGTTGGGTCAATACCGAACTTCACGCGAAGCTTCCGCCCCGAATGAAGCGCGTCTTCGAGGTGCTTGCGATTTATCACTTCCTCGACGTTGCGTTCGAGGAGGTGTTTTACTTTTTCTTCGAGTGCCATTAACCCTTATCGTATCACAAAAAATCCGGCGCTTGAAGCCGGATTTTCACTCTTCGGCTATCTGTTATTCTTGATAATCTCGTCGATCACCCCGTACGTCTTCGCTTCGTCGGCGGAGAGCCAAAAATCGCGGTCGGTGTCGTGTTCTATCTTCGTAAGCGACTGGCCCGTATGTTTCGCGAGAAGCTGATTCAGGCGCTCCTTTGTTTTCACGATTTGCTTTACCGCAATTTCAACCTCAACCGCTTGGCCTTCCGCGCCCCCCATTACCTGGTGAAGCAGTATCTGCGAATTCGGCAGGGCGAACCGCTTCCCCTTCTGCCCGGCCGCCAAAAGGAACGCGCCCATCGAAGCCGCGATGCCAACACACATCGTCGAAACGTCCGGCTTTACATACTGCATCGTATCGTAAATCGCCATGCCGGCGGTCACCGACCCGCCAGGACTGTTGATGTATATCTTGATGTCTTTCTTCGCGTCTTCGTGTTCCAAGAAAAGGAGTTGGGCGATCACCGTGTTCGCCACGGCGTCGTTAATCACGCCGCCCAAAAAGATGATGCGTTCTTTCAAGAGGCGCGAATAAATATCGTATGCCCGTTCCCCGAACTGCGACTTTTCTATTACCGTGGGAATAAGATTCATTGTTATTAACTATACTTTATCACGAAATACCTACTCAATCAACGCAAACTATAAGAACGGAACGAGAAGGAGGGCAATAATGTTAATTATTTTTATAACTGGGTTTATGGCTGGTCCTGCCGTATCCTTGTACGGATCTCCGACGGTGTCGCCCGTAACCGCCGCTTTGTGCGCGTCCGAGCCCTTCCCGCCCAAGTTGCCCTCTTCGATATATTTCTTCGCGTTGTCCCACGCGGCGCCGCCCGAGGTCATGGAAATCGCAACGAAGATGCCGGTTACGATTGAACCCACGAGCAGTCCGCCTAAGGCCAGTGGCCCGAGCAAGAACCCAACCGCAATTGGAGCCACAACCGGCAGAAGCGCGGGAACGACCATCTCCCTAATCGCCGCCACAGTTACAATGTCCACACACTTCGCATAATCCGGTTTTGCCGTACCCGCCATAATTCCCGGAATTTCTTTGAACTGTCGGCGCACTTCGATCACCACGCTTCCCGCCGCTTTACTCACGGCCTTCATTGAGATCGAAGCAAAGAGATAGGGAATCGCGCCCCCAAGAAGAAGTCCCGCGATAATAAGCGGATCGCTCAAATCAAATCGCAAAGCACTTGCCCCGAGCGCAGTCGAGGGGTCTCCGCCCATCTTCGCCTGTAAATCCTGAACATAGGACGAAAAGAGCACGACCGCCGCAAGTCCCGCCGAACCGATGGCGTATCCTTTTGTTACCGCTTTTGTCGTGTTTCCTACCGCATCAAGCGCATCCGTCACTTTCCGGACATCTTTCGGAAGCCCCGCCATCTCCGCGATGCCGCCGGCATTATCCGTGATGGGACCGAAGGCATCAATCGCAACCACAATTCCCGCCATCGAAAGCATGCTCATTGCGGCAAGCGCGATGCCATAAAGACCGCTCACGGCGTACGCCGCCATAATGCCCGCGACGATCACAAGAACGGGCAGCGCAGTTGATTCCATGCCCACCGAAAGCCCGGTGATGATGTTCGTGCCGTGCCCCGTCTCGGACGAATGCGCGATGGACTTTACCGGCCGGAAACTTTTCGAAGTGTAATATTCGGTGATAAGTACCATAAGGCCGGTTACCAAGATGCCAATGAGCATGGGGTAAAAGAGAAACCCCGAATCAACCGCAATGGGTAAATAGTCAATGCAGTTCAGACAAGACGGACTGAAAACAAAGAGAGAAGAAGATACCAAGAAATAAAATCCTACAATAGCCAGCATGCTTGCCGCGATAAGTCCTTTGTAAAGTGCTCCCATAATGGATTGCGTTTTCCCCAACCGCACGCAGAACACACCAAAAATAGATGCGATGATTGAAATACCCCCAACCGTGAGTGGCATGAGAATCGCATCTACGGCTCCCCTAAACATAAGATTCCCCAAAATCATCGCCGCGATGGCCGTTACGGCATACGTTTCAAAAAGGTCCGCCGCCATGCCGGCGCAGTCGCCGACGTTGTCGCCCACATTGTCCGCAATCACTGCCGGGTTCCGCGGATCGTCTTCTGGAATTCCTACTTCTACTTTTCCAACTAAATCCGCGCCCACGTCCGCGCCTTTCGTAAAAATCCCGCCGCCGAGCCGAGCGAACACGGAAATTAAGCTTCCCCCAAATCCAAGCCCGATTAGCGCCATCACATCGCCCGTCACGGCATAAAATCCCGATACAGCAAGCAGCGCGAGCCCCACGACGAGCATTCCCGTCACGGACCCTCCCTGGAACGCGATGCCGAGCGCTTTCGCAAGTCCCGACTTCGCGGCTTCTGCGGTTCGCACGTTCGCGCGCACCGACATATACATACCGATATACCCGGCAAGCGCTGACGCTCCTGCGCCAATCAAAAATCCAACCATCGTCGTGACGCCCAAAAACCAGCCGATCAGAACCGCTACGATCGCCGCGACTGCCGCTACCGTTTTATACTGCCGGTTCAAATATGCCTTCGCGCCAATTTGGATCGCCCGCGCGATCTCCTGCATCTTCACGTCGCCCGTGGGGGCTTTCAAAATTTTCCACGCAAGACCAAGCGCGAACACGATCGCAACCACGCTACTACCTATCGAAAATGTTATGGGAGACATGTATTTAACTTATAACTAATGACTTATAACTAAAAACGCATGACCTTTGGTTTTTATTTTTTAACTTTGTGAAAACAATCTCGCAATATACGTTTGTTTTTCGGTGTTATGTGTTATGAGTTATTGGTTATAAGTTAGCTGATATCGTGCGGCTCTTCATCGGACTTCGGCTCGGGGATTTGGTCTCCGCCCGATTCCACTTCGCCCGCCACGCCCCCTTCGTGCGCTTCGTCGGGACGCTTATTCGACCGCACATCGATTTTCCACCCCGTAAGTTTTGCCGCAAGCCGAACGTTCTGCCCGCCCTTGCCGATCGCCAAGCTCAATTGGTCATCGGGTACATATACCTTTGCCTCACGGCGCGGCGAGATCTCTACGGACTGAACTTTTGCTGGAGAAATGGAGTTTGCGATAAATTTTTCCGGATCGTCCGAATACTCGATAATGTCAATCTTTTCCTGACCCAGTTCGTTGTTTACGGCCATGACGCGCGTCCCCCGCTGGCCCACAAGCGCTCCCACCGGATCCACGCCGTCGGACTTTGAAATAACCGCGAGCTTCGTGCGGTTTCCCGGCTCACGCGCGATGCCCTTGATCTCCACCACGCCCTCCGCGAGCTCCGGCACTTCCATTTTGAAAAGTTCGGTCACGAACTTCGGGTGGGAACGCGAAAGAATAATGCCCGGCAAACGCGCGTCTTCCTGCACGGCAAGCACCAAAAACCGCAAACGCTCTCCCGCGCGGTAATGTTCACCAGGAATGGACTCGTTCGCGAACATCACGCCGATGGTGCGCGAAAGATCAATATACACATTACCCCGCTCAAACCGTTGGACGACGCCCGAAACAATCTGACCCTCCTTGCCCTGCCATTCGGAAAGAATGGAATCCCGTTCCGACTCGCGGAGTTTCTGTAAGATCACCTGCTTCGCCGTCTGCGCGGCAATACGGCCGAAGTCCTCTTTCGTCTCGAGCTCGAACACGAGCTCGTCACCGAGCGCCGCGCCTTTCTTTTCTTTTTTCGCATCCGCAAGCGTGATGTGCCGCTCGGGGTTGAAGCGTGGCAGTTTTGGCTCGCCGTTCTCATCCACTTCTTCCTGTTCCCGTTTTCCGCGAAGGGGGCGTTCATCGCGTTTGGGCGGACCGCCCTTCCCGACGCGCGAATCGGTCGGGACTCCGACCCCGCCTTCGGTGGGCGTCGGAGCGTCCTCTCCTTCCTCCACGAATCGGACCGTCGTTTCATCAACGACCATCTTCACGTTCCAGAACTTCATCTCGCCTGTCTTCATGTCGAGTTTGGCCTTCACGATCTCTCCGCGTTCGCCGTATTCTTTTTTGTACGCCGCGGCAAGCGAGGCCTCGATGGCTTCGATCACTTTTTCCGGCTCAAGCCCCTTTTCCTCCGCAACCTGCTTGAGTGCCTTCCCCATTTCTTTTACGTTCAGCATATATTTTATCGACGAATAACTCATTATTACGAATTTATGAATGCTATGCGGTTCGACTTCGCATGCCATTTATCCCCCCCACCTAACGAAAAGTTTTCTTGGCTTTCTGGAAGCGCCCGCTTTTCGTTAGGTGGGGGGATGAAAAACACCCGCTTTTAAGAGCGAGTGTTCAATACTTCTATAGTACACGACTACCGGATAAAGTCAAATATTTTCGTAGTGTCGAATGGAGGGTTCTGGTCCACCACCAAGAACGATCGCAAGAAGATCAATTCGCCAGCCCCTCCTTTCGTTGATAAGTCCTTGGCGCTTGCCCGCAAACGCTTCGCATGCTCGGCGGAGCTTTTTAAGTTTTGCCACGGTCATATTGTCTTCGGGAACGAGGCCGATCCCCGATTCCGCGCCGAATGTCTTTGCCTCCACAAAAACCAGGGTTTCGTCGGGCGCGCGGGCAATAATATCTATCTCGTCCCATTTTTCCCGATAGTTCCGCCCGAGAACCCCGTACTTCTTGCCCACAAGATATGCACACGCGGCGTCCTCACCGGATTTTCCGATCTCGCTTTTTCTAGCTTTTCCCATAGTGTGGTAGTGTTAGAATACTAACACTATAACATAGTTTCGTGCCAAACATCGTTCAAAAAAGCACAGTATCGTTCGAATATATTAGGGGGCTTATTGACGGCGAGGGTTGCTTTACTTTCTGCAACGTCGGATCAGCTGGTTCAAAAAAAAATAAGAAGAGGATTCCTGCGTTCATTTTTTCAATGAGCAAGAGGGATAAAGACCTGCTTTTTAAGATTAAAGAAAAACTGAAGCTATCTAATAAAATTTATGAGTATCCAGCAAGGAAGACGAAGGACGGATACGTCCGAAGTCCGATGACAATGATTATCATAAGAGATCTTGGACAGCTTAAAAACACAATTATTCCTCTTTGCTATGAAAAGCTTGTCGGATACAAATCAAAGCAATTCCATGATTGGATAAATAAGATTGGATCAGATCCCATGGTACCAACGTCCTACAAGCTGGTAAGCAGGCTTTTCTCATCTGGATTCTATGACAATGACAAAAGATTTGTTGATTAGTTTGATATAAACCATTTGTTTCGCGCTTTACATCGAAAACGTTCGACTATTGATTTACTTGACACATCTGGTTTTGAGTGGTAAACAAAATTGTTTATCAAGCGGCAAAACAAGTGTTTATCGCTATTCTTGCCGCATTGCCGGATTAATTAGCCAGCATTTTTATTTATCTCATGAAATGCTTGACAATTTCAAATTTTTTGCTATTCTTTCTGAAGAGTTGGCTCCGTTTCAGCGGACCTTCTCGCGCTGGGTCCTGCGTGACCAGCTTACTGCGACCCAGGCAGTTAGAACTATGGGTAGACGGGCCTTCCTGTCGCGGGGGATCGAAATCAAATTCGGTCCCCCATAATTTTTTCATAAAATCGTTGACGGATGCTCGAAAAACGCTATCCTTATCACATGGACCAATCAAAAATCGACGGATATAGGGCAAAACTCGAAAAACAGCGCGCCGAACTTATGGTGGCGTTTAAGAAAGACGAAAGGCCCGAAGATTTCGGAAACGACGTTGACCACCTCGAGGAAGAAGCAAGTGAAACCGAGGCGGCGGACAACCGCATGGCGGCGGGGGCGGGTCTCAAAGAACGAATCAATGAGATCGACGTGGCGCTCAATAAGATCCGGATGGGAAAGTTCGGTATCTGCGAGAAGTGCGGAAAAGAAATAGGAGCTGACGTGCTCGCTGTTTCTCCGGAGTCACAACTCTGTAAGAGCTGCAAGAAGGCGCTCGCGAAGAAATAAATACTTTTCCCCGATCTCACGACGATGCTTAAGAATCTCGCACGCGTGTATTCGGCGGAACTCGAGGGCATTAAAGCGAAACTCATCGAAGTTGAGGTGGATTTGAATGTGGGCCTCCACGCGTTCAATATTGTGGGCCTTGCGGACAAGGCGCTGAATGAAGCAAAGGAACGCGTGAACTCGGCACTCAAGAATTCGGGCGTTAAACCCCCGAACCGCGAGAATCGGAAGATCACCGTAAACCTCGCGCCCGCGGACGTAAAGAAGGCCGGCTCCCACTATGACCTCGCAATCGCCCTCGGATATCTTTTGGCAACCAAACAAATCAAAGAATTCGACGCGAAAAACAAATTGTTTGTCGGCGAACTCGCGCTCGACGGCCGCCTCCGACCGGTGAGCGGAGCGCTCAACATCGCCGAGATGGCTGAAAAACACGGATTTGAATACTTGCTTCTTCCCCACACGAACGCGAACGAAGCGGCGGTTGTGAAGAATGTGAAAGTAATCCCACTCGAAACATTGCAAGACGCGATCGATTTCCTGGAGGACCGAAAGAATATCGCGCCGGAAGAGTTTAGCCCCGTTGCCGGGCAAGAGATAACCGCGCCCGATTTCTCGGAGATAAAATCCCAAGAGAACGCGAAGCGCGCGCTCACGATCGCGGCGGCGGGCGGACACAATATGTTGATGATGGGGCCGCCGGGAGTCGGAAAAAGCTTACTCGCACAAGCCCTTGTCGGCATTCTCCCCGAACTTGCCCTTGAGGAAGCCATTGAAATTACGAAGATTTATAGCGCCGCGGGACTCGCTCCCGGGGGCCTCGTAAGCCAGCGGCCATTCCGGGCGCCGCACCAGACGGCATCTATTGTGGCGGTCGTGGGCGGTGGGTCCGACCCCAAACCAGGGGAAATTAGCTTGGCGCACCGAGGCATTCTTTTCCTCGACGAAGTCCCGGAATTCCAGAAAAACATACTTGAAGCCCTGCGCCAGCCCATGGAATCGGGCACGGTACACGTGGCACGCGCGAAACACAGCTTGGTGTTCCCCGCCAAATTCTCGCTCATCGCCGCCATGAACCCTTGCCCTTGCGGCTATTACGGCGACCCCGAAAAGGAATGCCGCTGTTCCGCGTACGAAGTCATTCGCTACCAAAAAAAGATCTCGGGCCCGCTTCTTGACCGCATTGACCTCCAAATCAAAGTCCAGCGCGTGAAAATAGCTGATTTACGGGAAACAAAGAAGGTGGGGTTAACGAGTCCCGGCATCAAGAAGCAGGTTGAGCGCGCCCGAAAAATCCAGGCGGAACGATTTCATAAGCTATCCGCCAGTCGGCGGATCCAGACGAACTCCGAAATGAGCTCGAAACAAACGGAGGAATTCGTGAAGTTCGAGCCCGGCGCGGAAAAGTTCTTAGAAACGCTCGATAAGTCCCGCCTCTCGCCCCGCGGCTACTACCGTCTCCTCAAAACCGCCCGCACGATCGCGGACCTCGAGAACCAAGAAAGGGTCTCAACGGAACATTTGGCGGAGGCGTTTAGCTATCGGTTAAGGGAGGAGGTGTAAAAAAAGGTGTAAAGAGACGTAAAAAGATTGACTGCTTGCGATAGTCGAGGTACTATGAACATATGTCTTACCAATCAACGGCGATTATACGGCGGGACGGGAAATGGTTTACTGCCCGCTCGCTTGAGTTGGGCGTAACGACCCAAGGAAAAACGGTTGAGGAAGCGAAAAAGAACCTCCGGGAGGCCATTGAACTCTATCTCGAAGATGCACCGAGGAGTAGAAGGACGCTTACGAAAGAGGCGCCCCTGGTCACGTCAATAGAAGTCACGGTTCGTGGCTAAAACATTTTCCGGAAAGGAAACAGTAAAAGTTCTGTGCCAAAACTTCGGCTTTGTGTTTATTTCGCAAAGGGGAAGTCATGTAAAATTGAGAAGGCGGATGGGTGAACGAACAATGACCACAATCGTGCCGATGCACAAGGAACTGGCGCGAGGAACCCTACTCGGCGTACTTGAAATGGCCGAGGTGGCCGAAGATGATTTCCGAAGCGCCGCCTAACTATGCAACAACTCACGTCCCGCCTCTCGCCCCGCGGCTACTACCGTCTACTTAAAACCGCCAGGACAATCGCTGACCTTGAATCAGAAGATAAAGTTTCGACGGAGCATCTCGCCGAGGCGTTTAGCTACCGGTTGCGGGAGGAGGTGTAAAAACATGAACATCGTCCAGGAATTCGAAAAAATTCGGGATATTCCCTATAGAATTCCACTTTCTACAACAGAACGGGATGACTGTTGTTCGGGAAAATCGGAGCAACTATTAAAAATTTTGAAAGTGGCTGGCCACGGGGCGCGGTATCGCGTCTGTACCTTCCGGTGGAGCGATTTGAATTTACCGAATTGGGTCGAGCAGGTTCCGCACGAGAATGAATGTACTCACACATACATCGAAATTTTACTTGATGGAGAATGGAAAATCGTGGATGCAACATGGGACAGGGGGTTAAAGAATATATTCGCAGTCAACAACAACTGGGATGGCCGCTCAAACACGGAAGTCGCGGTACCTGTTCGTAAACTTTTCTCTCCCAAGCAAAGCGCCGAATATATGAAAAGGTCGGCGACGACCGATGCCATCGCGGAAGATTTGAAGAAAAATGGAAAGTTTTATGAAGCGTTCAACCGTTGGCTCGAAACGAAGCGAAGAGAGCCGAGAACCAAATAAGAGTATATGCCCGATGGACTGAGTAGAAAACTTTTATGCGGCGTGCGCGGCATGGAACGCGGGCTTGTCTCGGCGGGACGCGATCCAACAACAGGAAAAAACCACCGTTCCGACCTGGAGCTCGTGAGGTTGACGATACCGCGGCTCGTGTACGCCGAATCGCACCTCGCCTACGTTGCCGAGGGCGTTGCCCGCGCCATGCGCAAGGCCTCCTCGATTCGGGGACTCCGCATGACGTATGAGCCGGAACGTCTGCGATTTTTCAGGGCACGATTCGAACCGGTTACATAACAAAAAACCTATTTCGCGCCGCGCAATAATTTGCGCGGCGTTTTTATTCATTTTGTTGACATTCTCTGCGCTCGTGCTACTACTTCGCGAACCCAAGATGGTAAAAATTCGGCCACGCTGTGCGTGGCCGAAGAAAAATCGAACTTTACTACTTGGCAAAGGGATTCTCTGCGCCGTAGACCTCGAAATGCACATGGCAGCCCGTCGCGTCACCCGAGTCGCCCATAATACCGATCTCGTCGCCTTGCTTCACATAATCGCCGATATCAACCGACACGCTGTCCATGTGCGCGTACCGCGTCTTCACGCCATCGCCGAACGGATGTTCGAGTAACACGAAGAGTCCGTACCCGCCGTTCCACCCGCTCCGCCCGGAACCGAAGCTTGCGTCGGGAACCACGAGTCCTTCCGCCGCCGCCACGACCGGCACGCCGCAGGAGTTCGCGATGTCGATCGCGTTGTAGTGATGCACAATGCCCCAGTTAAATCCGTCCGCCGGTTTTATGAAATGAGCATTGAAGTTGGGTAATGAATTTTTTGACGCCACAAATCCTGTCTTCGCCCCCGGAATCACGAGAGAAATTCCCGCGCCAAGCGCCGTGAAATCCACCGATTTATTAAACTCCGCGATCTTGCTGTCTGGAATATTGAAATATTCGGCGACCGACTCGAGTGAGTCGCCATCCGTCGTTTTGTAGACGATGCCGGATGTCGGAAGGATATTCAGCTCATCGCCGGGTTGCAAGTACCGAGCCCGCACTGAAGGGTTCGCGCCCACGATCGTATCGAGTGAGATCCCGAAGTACGCGGCGATACCCGAAAGCGTGTCGCCCTTCCGTACGGTGTACTTGATGAGATTCTCGCGGGAGAACACGGGACCGATCGGCGCTCCTCCATCCACTAAACTTGCGGGCGAATCATCGAAAACGGTGTACGAGAAGGTTTCGAGAGGGGAAAAACCGATCACGATGGGGGTCTCTCCATACGCGCTCGCCTCAAGCATTGGGTCAACGGATGCCACCGCGACCGCCGCAAACGGTCCCCCCAACACACCGCGCTCTACCTCACTCTCGCCCTTAAAATCACCAAAAAAACCGGCTCCCGCAAGAAGGAGCCCCACGCACAAAAAAACAGCCATTCCTAATGGCGTTTTGACTTTATTTAGTTGACTGAAAATGATACTAATACCTTAAGCATACCCCCAAAACCCACTTTCCGGCAAGACCTTTATGCACACCGGACTTTGGGCTGTTTTTATAAGGAAAAACGGGGGTAAACCACCCTATGCCATCCAACAAAGACGCCCACCGAAAACCGGCCTCGGCGGCTCCACCCCCGGCCCTCAATGAGGCCCAGATGGCGGCGAAAGAGGCCCCGCGCGGACCCTTTCTTATCGTCGCCGGAGCAGGAACGGGGAAAACAAGAACGCTCATCGCCCGCCTCGCGCACTTCATAGCAACGGGCACACCCCCGGAACGCATCTGCGCGATCACGTTTACCAACAAGGCGGCCAACGAGATGCGCAATCGCATCTCAACAATTGACAACAAACAACTGACAATTGACCAAAAACGAAACGATGTGTCACATGTCAATGGTCACATGTCAAATGTTCGTAAACCGTTCATCGGCACCTTCCATGCGCTCGGGGCGAGCATCCTCCGCCACGAGGCGCGCGCGTTCGGCCGAAAACCAAACTTCGCGATCTTCGATGACCACGACTCGTCCGCCCTCGTGAAGCGGACATACAAGGCCCTCGTTCCCAAAAAGGCGACTCATGTTGCGCGAGAAAAAACGGCGCCTCACGAACGGCCCGCGTTCTTCGCGGAAAAAATTTCGGAGATAAAAAATATCTGCCCGCCGACATCCGCCGACAAAGGCGGTGGCAGGCGAGAATTCGGCGCACTTGAGCGGCTTAAAAACTCTTCCCGACCAGAAGACGTTCTCGCCGTAAAGATGTTCGGATTATACGAACGAGCGCTTGCGGAGAACAACGCTTTCGACTTTGACGACCTTATCGCAAAGCCCGTGGAACTTTTCCGCACACGTCCAGACGTTCTCGTAAAATACCAAAACAAATTTGAGGCGCTCCTTGTCGACGAGTATCAGGACGTGAGCCCCATGCAAAATGAGCTCATAAAACTCCTCGCGGGCGCGCATCGGAATGTGAGCGTCGTGGGCGACGACGAACAACTGATCTATGGATGGCGCTACGCCGACCTCACGATCTTCCTTGGGTTCGAAAAGGACTGGCCCGGCGCCCGGATCGCGTTCCTCGAAGAAAATTACCGCTCGACCGGAAATATCATTAACGCCGCGGCGGCGGTCGCGCGCAATAACCAGTATCGCCACCCCAAAACGCTCTGGACAAAGAACCCGGCGGGGAACCCCATCCGGATAAGCGAAACGATGGATGAGATAGAAGAAGCCGAGTGGATCGCCGAGCAAATAGCAAATAGCAAAGAGCAAAGAGCAGATGGCCCGGATAAAAAAAGCCATTTGCCATTTGCCCTTGGCCATTTACCGAGCATCGCCATCCTTTATAGAACGAACGCCCAGTCCCGGGCGATCGAACAAGGCCTTCTACGGCGCCGGATCCCGTACCGCATCTACGGCGGCATCAAATTTTATGAACGTATGGAGGTAAAGGATATCGTGGCGGGACTCCGTTATTTCGCAAACCGTGCGGATACGTTCAGCCGTGAACGGCTTGAGAAAAACCTTACCACAACAACATTTCGCGAGCTTCAGGCGGCTTTCGCGCGGACCAACGAAACCGTAAAACCCGCGGCGCTTATTGAGCTTTTCCTCAAAACCACCGACTATCTCGACTACATCGAACGGAACTTTGCGAATGCGTCCGACCGCAAAGAAAACATCGTGGAACTTTTAAGTTTCGCGACGCGCTTTGATGATCTCCAAAAGTTCCTCGAGGACGTCGCCCTCGTGCAAGCGACCGATATGCCGTCGAAATCGACTTACGACAATCGACTTACGACAATCGACAAGGGTGATGAGTCATCAGTCATTAGTCATAAGTCATTAGTCCATTTATCAACCATCCATCTCGCGAAGGGCCTTGAGTTCGACCACGTCTTCATCGCCGGATGCTCTGAGGGACTCCTTCCTCACGCGCGCTCGATGGAGAACGATGAACAGCTCGAAGAAGAACGACGACTCATGTACGTTGCAATGACACGCGCCAAAAAAGAATTGGCTATAAGTTTCTACGACGTACCTTCGCGATTCCTCTCTGAAATTCCCCCGGCATTGGTAACGCTCGAAAATCTTATCGAGAACGATCTGTCGGATACGGATGGCAAAGGGGAGCTTGTCGATATTGACCAATAACTACTTTAAAATCTCTAAGCGCATGTCCGGAAACCCTCTTTCGTCGCAACACACTGAGAATTTTGAGCGAAAGCCACGAAACCCAACGAAGGTGTAGCTTGCGCTACTCCGAGGAGGGGTGAGCGGTTTGCAGCCGAAATTATCGGTGTGCTTGCAGAATACGGGGTTTCCGGACATGCTCTCAGCGCTAAATTCTCAACTGACTGCTTCGCAGTCATCCCGAACGCAGTGAGGGAACCCGGGTTCCTTCGCGGAGTTTATCCTGAGTCGTATCGAAGGGCTCAGGATGACAAAACCCTAAGGTTTCGTCAGTTTAAGATTTGGATATTAGAATTTAGGATTTCCGTCTCGGACGAATGCTACGGCGCCTTCTCCATGAACGATTCAGCTGACCAGCCCGTATACCCGTTGTCCCACTTTACCTGATACCAGGTGTACGAGTCAGCGACCGTCGGAGGACTCTTGAGGATCGTGCCCAAGGTTCCGTTCGGCGCGGTGCCGATAATGGAGTAGCCCGTCGAAGGACCCGATCGGATATTCAAGCCCAAATTGCTGCTCGTCTGCGCAACAACCCGGTCGCCAACCGCAAATTTTGATAGCGGGACCGGAGGAGGCGCGGGCGAGATCCCGCCCGTCACGGTCACGATGATCCCCCTCGAAGCACTCTGGCGCGCCGCGTTCCATGCAACCGCGGCAAGCGAGTGCGTGCCATTCGTTTCTTTTGAGGCGTCGAAGCTAAACCCATAGGGGACCGTGGTATCGGCGCTGACATACCGGTTGTCTTTATAGAATGCAACCTGGGTGACGGGAGATGAAGGACTCGTGACCGTGACGCTCACGTTCACGATGCCCGATACGGTGGCTCCCTGCGTGGGGTTCGTGAAGGAAACGGTCATGGGAGCCGGTGGGGGTGGAGGGGGTGGCGGCGGCGGAGGGGC
>Ga0155706_107_pt2 | contig 74549 bp, 80 predicted proteins | sample RifCSPlowO2_01_FD_107363 | JGI IMG/M metagenome (GOLD analysis project Ga0155706, IMG submission 107363) | Candidatus Liptonbacteria bacterium RIFCSPLOWO2_01_FULL_52_25
ACCTGTGTCGGTTTCCGGTACGGATCCTCCACGACATAACAAACGCGCTTTTCTCGGAAGACTCTTCGCTCGTGTCGATAGAGTAAATTCTCTACCTTCCGCCGGTCTCTGCTTAAACTTAAGACAAGCGATGCCAAACCAATAAGGCACACAAGTTTATATTCTTCGCACGCGCAGGATAATCGTAAAGGAGGGCTGGAATATTAACCAGCTTGCCATCGGCTGCGGTTTTCACCATTGCCTTAGGACCGCCTCACCCGTGGTTGATTGCCAGTGCCACGGAAACCTTGGATTTTCGGGGTTCCAATTTCTCATTGGGATTGTGGTTACTCATGCCAACATTGTCTCTTCGTATCGCTCCACGCGCCCTCACGGGTCGGGCTTCAACGCAATACGAATGCTCTCCTACCACGCCTCGCGCACAGCGCGAGAAAATCCTAAATTCTAAATCCTAAATCCGAAACAATGTTCAAATAATTAAATCCAAAAGTTTAAAACATTTGAATTTAGAATTTTGAATTTGTTTAGAATTTCGAAATTAGTGCTTCGAATTTCCTTGTGCTGCGCACAAAGCATCCATATCTTCGGTACCATGCTTAGCCCCGATACATTTTCGGCGCATCTCACCATCGAATAGTGAGTTGTTACACACTCTTTAAAGGATGGCTACCTCTAAGCCAACCTCCTATCTGTCATAGGTGCGACACTACCTTTTACACTTAGCATGGATTTAGGGACCTTAGATGATGATCTGGGCTGTTGCCCTCGCGACCATGGAGCTTAGCCCCCACGGATTTTCGGCGCATCTCACCATCGAATAGTGAGTTGTTACACACTCTTTAAAGGATGGCTACCTCTAAGCCAACCTCCTATCTGTCATAGGTGCGACACTACCTTTTACACTTAGCATGGATTTAGGGACCTTAGATGATGATCTGGGCTGTTGCCCTCGCGACCATGGAGCTTAGCCCCCACGGTCTAACTAGTATACTTGCACACGCGGTATTCGGAGTTTGATTGATTGATCGGTCTTTCGACCTGTACCAATCATCCAGTGCTCTACCCCCACGTGTTACGTATACCGCCAGTCGAAAAACTGTTTCGGAGAGAACCAGCTATTACCAGATTCGATTAGCTTTTCACTCCTTACCTCAAGTCATCCGAAGATTTTGCACAATCAACCGGTTCGGGCCTCCATTCCGCTTTCGCGAAACTTCACCCTGCTCAAGGCAAGCTCATCTGGCTTCGGGTCTATCTTGCACTGCGTTCCCACTCAAATTATTGCTCGTTCGCCGTAGTTTCTACAAAAGCAGAAGTTCTCGACGACAGATTGTTAAATCCCCACCTTCGCTTAAAAGCTACGGCGGGCAAGCAAAAAATTGAGTGGGTTTTCGCCCTATTAAGACTCGCTTTCGCTACGCGTACGCACAATCAAGTGCTTACACAAGCAATGCAAAATAAGTCGTTGGCTCATTCTTCAATAGGCACATTGTTACTCATCTCGCCTCCGGCGAGAGCGCTGACTTACGCCGACCTTGGCAGACCTCGCTGACTTTAAGAGTCTGCGTAGTCCGCTTTAGTCCGAGCAGTCCGCGATCTTGTCGGAGACAAGATACGAGCTTCAATTCCTTGTAGGCAAATGGTTTCAGGTTCTATTTCAACGGCCTCACCGGCCTGCTTTTCACCTTTCCCTCACGGTACTTGTTCACTATCGATCATCAAAAGTATTTAGCCTTACCTGATAGTACAGGCAAATTCATTCGAGACTGTTTGACCTCGAACTACTTAAGAATAAAAACGAGAGTTGATTCGTTTTCGCCTACGGGGCTATCACCCTCTTTGGCGTCCCTTTCCAGTGGACCTCGGCTAACAAATCAATTTGTAACTCTTTTTCAGATATAACGCCGTGCACCAGATCTTGGCGCCAGACGTTATACCTAAAGTGTCTCTATCTTATAACCCCCATACGCACTTCGCTCTCGCGACGTGCTCCCTGAATCGTGAAACGTATAACGTGAAACGTCTGCGGTTGCCGACGATTCACGCTCCACGCTCCAAGCTCCACGAGCACCTCACGACAGTGAGGTGCATATAGGTTTGGGCTCTTCCCGTTTCTCTCGCCGATACTAAGGGAATAACGTTTGTTCTTTCTTCCTCCACTTACTAGAATGTTTTACTTCAGTGGGTTTGCATCCTCTGTTTTCAAAGGATAATTGAGGTTTACTCAATTCGGTTTCCCGATTCGGAAATTCCCGGATCGCAGGTTGCTACGCACCTCCCCGAGACATATCGCTGCTACGCAACGTCCTTCATCGCCTTTTGATGTCTAGGCATCCACCATTCGCCCTTGTGTCCCGCCGCAGGCGGGACCCACTAAACAAACGCCAATATGTGCGCTACGCGCTCTACGCTAATAAACGCTAAAAAATGTAAATATCATATTTTAGCGGTACTTAGCGTAGCGAACGAAGTGAGCCGATGTTAGCGGTACTTAGCGGGTCCTGTCTGCGACAGGACTGCCAACCATCCCAATGCTGACTTACACCTCGCGCACAGCGCGAGTAATCCACTAATAGCCACTAATATTAGGCCAATAAACACTAAGGTAAATCTTGGCTTTTCGCCTAAGTTTTATTTATTAGCGTCTATTAGTTTTATATTAGCGTAATTTAGCGGGTTACTTGTGCTACGCACAAGGCATACCCCTGCACGCCACGAGAAATTGGTCTGTGCGATGCGACTCGCACAGCGCCGATGAACGCAGATTACTACGCAGATAAACGCGGATAAATTTTAATTATCCGCGCACATCAGCGTCTCATCCGCGAAATCAGCGTCTTGTCCTTTCGGACAAAGATGTGGCGCAGGGAATCTGATATATTCACCCGACTCTACATTTCGGATGTCTCGCTCGGGCGAGACCGCGGACTAACGCCGACTTTACGCGGACTTACGCTGAAAAAATTCTGCGTCGGTCTGCGTTCATTCTGCGTTGGTCTGCGATCTTGTCGGAGACAAGATATGTGAAGCTACGATCGGCTCAATCATTGACCCCTATCCCGCGATGCGGGATTAGTCATTTCCAATCGCTCAATCTGCGCGAACGCGCAGATTTCGCGAGGAACTGACTAACAAAAAAACCGCTTTGAGCGGTTTCACTAACACCAGAAAAACTGGCCCTAGCTAGCCGCTGTTATTTGGAATTTTTCGCAGGTCTTCATTCGTAAGGTTAAGTATACTCCTCCCTTGTAATATGTCAACACCCCTCCGCATGGGGATAAACCACCCAAAATGCTCAATAATTGCCTCCATAAATTAAGTTTTTGCTATAATCGGTAGATTAGTCGAAAGGTCGCGTAGCTTATAAATTGACTGCAAAAAATGTTTATTAACTTTTGGGCAGTGCTCTCGGCCGCAGTAATCCGGATGATGATCGGCGGATTCTGGTACTCCCCTTCGGGATTCGGCAACCAGTGGATGGCGCTCACAGGAATCAGGCCCGACAAGATGACTGACGCGCAGAAAAAGGGTATGTGGAAAATGTACCTCGTTGAATTCGCGGGTTCGCTCGCAATCGGACTCGTGCTCGCCCTGCTTCTCGCAAGCGGAGCGAATATGTTGTGGGATGGTGTCTTCGCGGGAATTCTCGTGTGGATCGGCTTCACGGCTCCGTTCGCCGTGAGCGATTACACCTGGGGCGGAAAACCGAAAAAATTGTTTTTCTTGAATAGCGCGTATCAGCTTCTCGTTCTGGTCGTCATGGGCGCGGTGATTGCGGGGTGGAAATAGTTCGATTGATACGATACGCACAAAAAATCTCCGCAATGCGGAGATTTTTGTTTGACAATAACTACGATTAACCTTGATTTTTTAGAAATCAAAATATCGTGCCTTCCTTTTTCGCCTTAGCTATTAATTTTGCAAAATCCTTTCTCGGAATTATCGGGCAGGACTCGCCCCAGGTCCAACGATTCTTGCGGTTACCATTTTTACCAACCATATAATAACCAAGGCGATATTCGATATTACCGACCTTCAACTTTGAGTGCGTCACGGGCCGCTTAATATTTTTTAAAACAAATCTCTCTATAATTAGAATTTTTTCATCAAGATTGTGCTGCTTCATTAACGTCCACCTCGCCCTCAATATCCTATAGCCACCACGACGATTAATATCGGGGAACCATTTTAAATGGCGCTCTTTTTTGCTCTTATTATATCGCTCCAGCTCCTTCGTAAACTTTTTATTTGTCCGTTTAATAAAATCCTTAGCTAGTTCCATGTCTTTTATTGAATTATAGCAGAACATTCGACACGCCGAGCCGCCCTAGGGAAATCTCACGCGCTCTCCGCCAACTGGCGGATTGCTTTTAAAAACCCTCGTTTTTTAATTTAACCTAATTATCTCGAACGGAAATTTTCTTTTCTCGAGGGGTTCTCGGAGCCGCGAAGGCGGCGAGAGTGAGGGGGCTCTCAGTAGAGAGCAACCCGTCCCTCGAAAAAGAAAATTGTAGTTGTCGGGCCGCCGGGAATCGAACCCGGTCTCTACGCACCCGAAGCGTATGTACTACCGGTATACTACGGCCCGCCTTCGAGCATCCTCTTCGGCGAGGCAAGCCCGATGTGTTTTAGCTTATCTCAAACTATCTCTTGGGTAAAGGCGTCTAACTAAAACGCCTGCGATTGAGCGCGAGATACGACGCCGCTTCGGAGAGGGAAAGAGGCGTTGTGCTGTTGCCGGTACGGACATAAAACTCTTCGGCTTTGTCGAAACGCACATACACGGGCCGCGTGGCCGGCTGAACATGCACGATGCACACGTCCTTTCCCCCCGCCTGCGCGAACTGGAGCTTTACGAACCCCCGAAATTGAGCGCCGATCATGCTGTTGAAGGCGTGCGTAAAATGGTTCTCGAACCCGTCCTGGTCCTGGCGCGTGAGCGACGCGTAGTCGTGGTGGAGCCCTACCACGTTCCGCCGATCATCGACGCCGAGCACCAAATGCCCCCCGTTCGAGTTGAGGAACGCCGCGACGGTCTTCATCACCACTTTCTCAAGCTGTTTATTCACCTGGCCCGTGTGCACGTCGAACCGCATGGTCGTTTTGAATTCAAGGCGGTCGTTTTCTTCTTTGTGGAGCAAGTCGCTCGGGTCGGTTACGAGCGGCACCTCGGGCAGTGCCGCCTTTCCGAACTCCCCCGCTTTCATGCGCTTGAGGATATTGACGTACCGCTCGGGCGTAGCAACGAACTTCAGGCGGAATGTTTTTCCCGTCCGCGTTGCGACCCGCACGGTACCATACTTCAGGAATTTCCCAAGCGCCGTGTATTCGTGACTCACCACGTCAATGTCTCCCGTGGGAACAGCGGTCTTTCGGCGCCTCACAATTCCTCCCGCAATAAACACCTCACGAGAGCTCAACTGGTAATAGGCGAACGACCATGAAAGAAAAATAAGAAGGGTGAGCAACGCTTCGCCAAGCGCTATCGCGAAAAAGTATACGAACTGGTACGAAATGATCTTCCCGAACGACAACCCATGGTAGATCGCCCCGTAATCGGCAAGCGCGCCGATAGCGACAAACACCGCGTATGCCATAAGCTGCATAATGAGCAGATTCCGTATGATCACGACGGGGTGCTGTTTTATGGTTATTACGGTGTTTTTCGCCATATATTTCACTTCACATGGTACTTCTTCTTGGTTTCTTCTTCAATACTCGCCTCGAATTCGTCTTTTTTTTCTTTCGCTTTTGCGGATAACTTTTTGAGTTCCGTGTCGGATAATTTCCCCAACTCCTTAATCCTAGCTTCTAACTCCTTGCTACTATTCTTTGCCGGATCGTCAAGCACTTCTTCGAGGAGGACCGAAAGCACAAAACCAACCCGCGGGCCCGGCTCAATGCCCAAAAGCTTCATCACGTCGTCCCCCTTTACCTTGAGCATCTTCGGAGAAATCGGGTCGCTTTTCACTTTTTCGATCATAAACAAGAGATGCCGCGACTTATAGGGCACGGCTTTCGGAACGCCCGAACCGATACGGTCTGCTTCGCGCACCTTCATAAGGTCGTCCACATTCTCGGGCCCCACGCGCGCCAAAAACCGCCGCACACCTGCGGCCGACACTTCATCCGTGTTGTAGTAGAACATATGGTAACGAACGAGGTGGACGATTTGTTCGGTTAATTCTTTGGGGAACCGCAAACGGTCGAGTGCCTTTGCGGCAAGCTTTGCGCCGATATATTCATGCTGGTAAAAGGTGGAGTCCGGCCCGTCGCCCTGTTTCGAACGGGGCTTGCCGACATCGTGCAAGAGTGAAGCAAGACGCACATGAAGCGAATAGTTTTGCTTCGCGGCGTAATCAAGCGCACGAATAAGATGCTCGAATACGGTGTAGATATGATGCTTGTTCTGCCCTACGCCCAGCCCCTCGCGCAACTCCGGCAAAACATAGTTCAGCAAATTCAGTTCCTCGAGCAACATCACGCCCGCGGCCGCGCGCGGCGTTTCGATGATCTTTATAAATTCGTCGCGAATCCGTTCTTTGGAAATGAGTTCCAACTCCTGCGAGTGTTTTTCGATGGCCCGCCGGGTTTCGGGATCGATCTGAAAATCGAGCTCAGCCGAAAATCGAACCGCGCGCATCATGCGAAGCGCGTCTTCGTTGAAACGCTCGTCGGGCCTGCCTACGGTGCGAATAACGCGCTTTTTCAAATCCTCTTGCCCACCATATTCGTCGATGAGCGCGCCCATGGTCAACTTCACCGCCCCCATTGCCATGGCGTTTACGGTAAAGTCCCGCCGCGACAAATCTTCTTCAATGGTTTTTGCGAAAACGATCTTTGTCGGATGGCGCTTGTCCGCGTACCCCTCCTCCGATCTGAATGTGGTAACTTCCACCACATTCAGCGCGGACTCTCGCAGACTTGACGCGGACTTGCGTTGACTTGTGCGGAATTTGTCTGCGTTTTTCTGCACGCCGTCCGCGATGTCCGCCCCTAAGTCCGTGTTTGTCCGCGGTCCGAGTTTAACGAGGACAGTGCCAAAGTCGTTTTCATAGACCGTGGATGGATGCTCCGGAGTGCCGCCATTCCACAACATAAACAACTCCTGTACTTTATCCGGCGTAGCATTCGTCGCGATGTCCCAATCCTTCGGTTCCCGCTCCAGCAAAAGATCGCGCACGCAACCACCCACAAGGTACGCCTCAAATCCCTTCTCGCCCAAGAGCGTCGCGATCGCCTGCACTTCTTCGGGGATCTTCAGTTTTGATGGTTTGGGTTCCATTTCCGTATTTTACTTGGTTTTTGTGTATTTGACAAACGCCTTCTAAAATGTTATCCTCGCCCATAGCGGTTTGGCACGGAAAGGAGCTTGAGATGAGTAATAGATTAATGGACGGCCTTGCGTCCGCGCACAAAATTCTGTGCACTCACAACGCCAGAGGACTGCTTTTCGGTGGAGCACTTTTTCGAATCTACCGCCGAGCAAAACCAAGGACGCCGAAAGATATCGATGTGTTAATCCTTTCGTACGACTGCGCGCACCATCCTCGCCAGAATGAGGGGTGTCTCCCGAGCGAGGGCGAACCGCTCAAACCCGGCTGGCTGGACAGATTGGAAATTGATTGGTGGGTTGCTCACGGAAGCGAGGAAAAACCTCACAACGACAACGTGGCCGCAATGGCAAACACCATGCACCCCCAGGAGTTCGACGAACTCTACTTCTGCGGCAACCGCGATATCGGCCCCGTGGGTCTTTGCTGGAACGCGCACTTCAGAAACCCGGATCAACACGCACGAGGACTTTACTTGCCCAATCTCGATCTCGCACGAAACATCATGCGAAGAGAGATAGAGCAAATCGAGGCCTCTGCCGCCTCTGCAAAGAGTGAGTACGCAAAACGATTGAACGCCCCCTTCATTAAGGAAAGCGCGAAGCGGCTACAGATCCTTACTTCAGTCGAGCAACGGGACAATCTGCTGTATCCGACAATAACCGAGACCGACCTTGAGGTGTTCTTTCCTCCCGAACAAGCGCCGCTTGCGGCATACTGCAAGACGCCCTACACGAAGATGCCTCCATGGAAGGCACGCATTGCATCCGCATAATTCCTCACCTACGAAATCCGGCGAACGCACCCGCGTCGCCGGTTTTTCTTTTCTTCAACGGAGGTTTTCCTCTCCGCCGATTTAAAAGATTTCGAATTTTCCCGCGGCGCAGGTTTTCATTCCTGAAGGGGCTATCGGAGCGCGAGCGGGCTTGGCGTCCCGCTTGCGGGACCCGCTCGCGTGAGATGCAGGGCCGCTCTCTCGCAGGAAGAGAGCGAGCCCGGCTCTTCAGGAATGAAAACCGGAGCCCTCGCCGGTTTTTTTATTTTCTAGGTAAAATTTTTCTTTGTGCGTTGCAGGGGTGCTATGACATGTCATAGCACCCCTGCGAGCACCTACCGGCAAGCAGAAGTTTCTACCTTATATCCGCGCCGAACTGCTTCCCTGCCTGCCGGCAGACAGGTTCGTTTCTACCTAATTTCGGCGCCGAATTGTTTTTTAGTTTCTTCGATGATGCGCGCCTGCAGCGGCTCAACCTCTCCCAGCGTGAGCGTCCGTTCGTTCGAACGATACACAATGCGATAGGTGTAACTCAATTTGTCCGCGCCGAACTTCTCGGCGTTTTCATATTTATCGAGGAGCGTAACCTCTTCCACGAGATTGCCGCCTGTGGTGAGCGATTTATCCTGAGCATTGTCGAAGGAAGTCGAACCACCGATGTCGCGGATAAGGTCGAAATAATTATTCGGCACGAACGACTTCGGCACGATGAAGGAAATATCGCGCGTAATGGGCGGGAATTTGCTTACCTCTTTGTATTTCTGGCCCAATTTCAGCTGACGCTTCACGCGGGGGTCCTCGGACCACAGGAGCCGGATATCAGGAAGCTCCATGCTGAGTATCGCAAGCCGCTCCAAGCCGAACCCGAACGCCCACCCGTTCCAAACCTTCGAATTCACGCCTAGATTATCAAGCGCTTTCGCCTGTACCACGCCCGCGCCAAGCACCTCAATCCAGTTACCCCCCACCTCCACCTCCATTTCCAAACTCGGGTCCGTGTAAGGAAACACGTCTTCGTTGAACCGGTAGTTGATGGCAAGGCCGTAGATCGCCCGCGCGATCTTCGAGAGCACGTCTTTCAAGTCCTCGATGCCTATCTCCCGCTCCGCGCGGCGGCACAAGAACCACCCGTCCATCTGGTGAAACACGTTCATGTGGCGACGGTCAATCTCGTCTTTGCGATACACCTTGCCATGGCACAAGGCACCCACCGCCTCGCCCCTCTTCATTTTTTCCTTTACTGCTTCAAGCGCGAGCCAGTAGTACCACATGATGGTCGTATGCGTCCGAAGGATATAGTCGTCATTCACGTAGTAAGTGTCGGACTTGCTCCGCGCCGGATGGTCTTTTGGAAAATTGAAAAGGTCGAAGCTCTCGCGCGCGGGCACGATTTCGGGAACCCGCACCACGTCGAAACTTGAGAAGTCGGGAATCGCAACGATTCGATTCGCCATCTCACGCAAAGGACTCCCCTCGGTGCGCGAAAGGTCCGGCATCGCAAGAAACCGCTTCATACGGAACCCTTCGGCATCACTTCGTTTCGCAAGCTCCGCGTACGCCCTTTTTTCCTCTTTAGACGAGATCGTTATTTCTTTCATGTCCCCTTATTTTCCTTATTTTTTTCTTCTGCCTCCTCGCGCATACCGATAGGCCGCGACGCTTCATTCGTAATAAAAGCGTAAAACGTATAGCGAGAATAGGGAACATCGTCTCTGACGTTCTTTGTTCTCGGATCGATAATGCTTTGGTGGTACGCATGCAAATCTGCGCGCGTAATGCTCTCGTCCTTCGCCTTATCCCACATACGCTTGTCCTCGAACGTAAGGTCGCGCGGGTTAAAGTTGGAATTCAAGAAGTGCGCCGGCTTTCCGTCGCGCTTTTCTTTTTCATAAATGCCGACGATCTCTCGAATGAACGCTTCGAGCGCCTCCTGATTGTTCTCTGGTCGTTCCGTGAATATCGTGTTCATATTCACTGATTTTAAGCGAAAAATCAGGGCTCTTCAAGACCCCTTTTGACTTCCCACCCCCCGAGGAATATGCTCAAATATAGAATAATACATCTCTATAACAAGGAGGGCCGACATGAAGCAGCTGCTCGCTGTATTGATTGCATTCTCGATCGGCGCTCCGCCGATCGTCGCACAAGACAACACCCGCGCGCAGAACACCAACCGGCCGATCACGGTCGAGGTCCAACTCGTCGACGTCTACGTTACCGTTGTCGATCAAGAGGGCGGACCTTCAACGCCCGGTCTCGAACGCGAGAACTTCGACCTCTTTGAGGACGGCGTGCGAAGAGAGATCATCTATTTCGGTCAAGGCGATATTCCGCTCCGCACATGCCACGTCGCCGACACAAGCGGCAGTATGATGCCGAACGCCGACAAGGTTGTGCAGTCCCTCACTCGATTTGCGAGAATGGGGGGGAAGGATGACCGGTCCTGCCTTATTGCTTTCACTGAAGAAGGCGTTGCGGAACGTGTGTCTTCATTCGTGAATACCACCGAAATACAAAATAAGATAGTGGGACTTCCGGGCGGCGGCAAAACGCCGCTCATGGACGGCCTCTACCTCGCCCTTCTCGAGATCGAAGAAGACGTGAAATGGGAGAAAGAGCAGATCGATGAACTCCAGCGCACCATTTCAAATGGGCGAGAAAGCGACAAGGCGATTCGCGCGATCAAGAAAAAGAACGCTGTCATCGTGATCTCTGACGGCGGCGAAAACCACAGCAGTTACAGCGAGAACGACGTACTGCACCTCGCCCAGGAATTGGAAGTGCAGATCTACGCGATCGGCGTTTACGATAGGGCCCGGAGCGACCTCTCCCGCGAAGAAGAACGCGGCCCGACGCTTCTTAAGGAAATAGCGGAGAAAACCGGCGGCAGAGTTTTTTCGGTGGAGAAAACCGACGACCTCACCCGCATTATGGCCGCCGTCAGCTCTTCGCTCAAAACGCAGTATCATATTCAATTCAAGCCCACCGGAGCGAAGGAGAAGCCGAAGCAAGAGGGCTCTTGCCCCGACTATCGAGAGATCACCGTGAAAGTAAAGCCGCCCAAGGGCATGCCCGCGCTCAAGGTATACGCCCGAAGGGGATATTGCCCACCAGCATAATGGACGCTCACGCCCCAAAGCACGAGCGCCCATTTTTTTGGGAGAAAATTTTAGATATAACTCGGTGCCCGGGGAGGGAATCCCCTCCTGTGGCGGGCAGGGAACCCACACGGAGGATCTTTGGCGCGTAGCGCCCCTCATCGCAGAAGCGATGAGCTTACTGCGCCCCGAAGCAAATTTTATATATTGTGGGCGAGGTGGGAATCGAACCCACACACCTTGCGGTACACGATCTTAAGTCGTGCGCGTCTGCCAGTTCCGCCACTCGCCCATGACTCCATTATAAAATTTGCTACGGGACACATCTGCCATTTCACCACGGCGGCAATTGGGGCGGGGTAAGCCCGCCACCCGGGCTTCGCCCGTCCGAAGCTTTACGCGAAGGCGGGCATGAATACACTCTAAATCAATTTTTCGATTTTTTCAAAAAACAAAAGCGGCCCCCTCACGCACGAATGGAGTCGCTTGTTTATTCGTCTTTCCCCGTATATGTTTTTCCCTGGCTCGCGCCTCTCCCGTGCACCGACCACCGATCGTAATCCTCGGTGGTTTCTTTGGTCACCTTCATGGCAGCGTATTTCGTTCCCAGCAATTTCCGAACGCCGCACGGCGCAAAACAAATATAATATTCGTCCAGACGTTCTCCTTCTGGTAAATCAAGAATTTCTTTGCGCACACGCAACGCCCCGGTCCGTAAATTCTTTGTATACACGAGCCGCACGGGGTAATAGGCCACTCCATCGTCCCCCACAACGAATGGCATATATCGCCTCCAGCAAAGAATCTACGCTTAACCATAGACCTGCGCATAAAAAATGCAACCCGGGAACCACGGCAAAAATCAAAACCGCCCTACGGATGGAAAAATCTTCTCGTCGGAGGCCACGGCGGGAATCGAACCCGCGAATAAGGGTTTTGTCTCCCTATGGGAGATGTCCCGAAGGGACACAGACATCTCCGCCACAATTTTTGAGGCGCGGGAGGGACTCGAACCCTCGCATGGCGGTTTTGTCATGGCTTCGCCAGATCTCGCGCAGCGAGACAGACTTTTTGGAGGCCACGGCGGGAATCGAACCCGCGAATAAGGGTTTTGCAGACCCTCGCCTTACCACTTGGCTACGTGGCCATACTTCTTTTTAAAATCTCTTTCTGCTGATGCGATTTTAAAAATCGCTCTCGTCTTACTGCCTCGCTCCTAGAATTATATACCTCGAACCCCAATAGTTGCCAAGGCGTGTAGGCTTTCGTCGAACGAACCTTGCTCTCATTATGGAGGCGAACACGATTCCCTACGTTTTCAGTTGACCCCACATATAAATCGTTATTCTCCAAACTTTTTAGATAATAAACGTAATGCATCGAAGGTTTTGTCCCGCTTCGCGGGATCTCGCACGGCGAGACAGACCGCTGTGTTAGCTACTTCACCACGTGGCCGATTTTACTCATTATCATCCTCTATCAACAATTTTTCAACCGCCGCCGCGTTTTCCGGTCCCCGGTCAAGCTCGAAGCGAATCCGCGGCATGGGCTTGATGTTTATCTTTTTCATCAAAAGATATTGCAATTCCCCCGCTGATTTCGTGAGCGACTGCATCACTTTCGCGGCGACCGAAGACGGAATCACGCTTACAAGCACCTTCGCCCATTCGAGCTTCTTCTCAACTTCCACGCTCGTAATCGTCGCAAGCGCTCCCTCGGGAAATTCAATTTCACGAACAACTATCTTGCTCAACTCTTCCTGTATCAAACTTTGCACACGTTCGGCGCGATGATTCATCCCTCACCTTTCAGAGATTTGTCGCTTCGCGACCACGAAGCGAGATACTTCGAAAAATGGGTACTGCCATAGTAAGTGTTTTTGTTGCGACTAGTCATGGTATTACCAATCTCCGAAAGGTGAGGGATTCATAATTGTTTGTCATTCCAAGTCCCGCGAGGAATCTCCTGCTCTCGCGAGAGATCCTTCGCTTCCGCTCAGGATGACCACGCCAAGCGTGGTCATTTTCTGATAATCAACCTATCCCCCACGAGTATCAATGCCGGCGCGTTCACATGCAACCCGATCTCCTTTCCGGTCTCGGCGCTTATGATCTCCCTCTTCCCCTCCCGCAACGTCAAAATTCTTCCCGCGCCCTGCGTTTTCCCGTCATTCACTACCGTCGCTCCGCGCATAATATCGAACGGCGCCTTGGTTTTTACCATGCCGCTCAACACGCGGCCGCCGATCAACTGTTCCGTAAGCTTCTTCTGGTTGAACACGGCGAGCACCTCAAGCTCCCCGAGCGTTGCCGGCTTCCCCGCGCTCACGAGGAACTCTTCAACAACTTTTACGAGATCGTAGATGATGTCGGACGTAACAATCGTTACTTCGTGCGCCTCGGCAAGATTCCGGGCGCCTTTCTGCACTTTTATTTTAAATCCAATAATATGCGCCCCCGTCGCGATAGCGGTTTTGAGGTCTCCGTCCGTCACGTCCCCCACTTTCTCTTCAATAATGTTCAAAGGGGTGTCCTTCTTTTCGAGCGCCCGTAATATCTGCGAAAGCGCCTCAAGCGAACCGCCGTCAGACGCCTTAAGCATCAAATTGAGAACGCGATCCTCCTTCTTCCTTGCCACCCTCGGAACCAACTTCTTTTCTTCCTGCACAATGGGAACCCCCGAAAACACCTCCCCCACCTGTGGCAATTTTTCAAAACCGATTATGACGCCAGGTGCCGAAGGCACAAGCTCCTGAACCGGACGCTCCAAAAAATCCTCGAGGATCTTCACTTTCCCGCTCGTCGTTTTCGTATAAATCGTTTCGCCCCGCTTCAACGTGCCGTTCTTCAAGATAATGCTCGCCTCCGAACCCCTCCTTGAATCATGCCGTGCCTCGAGAATAAACCCCGCAACATGGGCCGCAGGGTCATACGTCAAATTTTCAAGATCGGCGGCGAGTACTACGAGATCAAGAAGTTCATTAATACCCTCGCCGGTCTTCGCCGAAATCCCGTGGTAACTTATGCTCCCGCCGTACCCTTCGAGAAGCACGCCGCTTGCCGTAAGGTCCTGCTTCGCGCGCTCCATGTCCCCGCCGGTCTTATCGATCTTATTGATAGCCACAATAAAGGGTGTCTTCGCCTCGTTCAGCGCGTTGATCGCTTCTTTCGTCTGCGGCTTCACGCCTTCGTCCGCCGCAACGACAAGTATCGCAAGGTCGGCAACCTCCGCGCCCCGCGAACGCATTTTTGAGAACGCCTCATGCCCGGGGGTATCAATGAAGGTGATTTTGCGGCCCACGGCCGCAAAATCACCTTCCGCAGAATCGCGCTGACTTGACGCCGAATCACGCTGAATCTTTCCGCGACCTTCTGCGTTAGTTTCCGCGTCGTTCCGCGTCCTGTCTGCGTCATTCTGCGCTGGCACATGCCAGATTTCGTATGCTCCCACGGCTTGCGTAATCCCGCCCGCTTCGCGCGAAGCAACGCTCGTTTTGCGCACAAAATCAAGGAGAGAGGTCTTTCCGTGATCGACATGCCCCACGACCACCACGATCGGCGGGCGAGGCATGTTGCCCTTTGTTTCGGTTTTTACTGTCATTGTTCATACATTTTACCAGAAAAATTTGATTTAAACAAGGTTTTTCAGTATTATTCTATATATAACGGAGGCGTGGCCGAGTGGCTTAAGGCAACGGTTTGCTAAACCGTCGGGGTGTAAAAAGCCCCACAGAGGTTCGAATCCTCTCGCCTCCGCCAGCGAATACTTTTTATGGTTCGATAAACTCACCACAGGTCGAGGGACCTAAGTGCTTGCCCGTCCGTATCCTTGGCGAAGGAGGGCCTCAAAAAAAGCATGCAAGGCGACAAGGCGGCCTGGAAGTTTACCCTGAGCTTGTCGAAGGGTCCAGGCCGCTTTGTTTTTTTATCCCACGTCTTAAAAAGTAATATAATAGATTTAGATAGCGCGTCAATCTAAATTAAGCTGATAAAAAATCCCCGGCAACCATTATGGTGTCAGGGTTATTATCTGCCCGCGAACCCTCGTGGGGTCTCTGAACAACTACCGTATCGCTTCCGCGACAGCCGCGGACACGCGTTCGTCAACCTCCTCGGGAACCACGCCCTCTTTGAATGCGAACGGAATGATGCGCTCCGGCGTGGGATTCGGCACCAAACGCGCCAGATGTTCCGCCGCGCGAACCTTCATTTCGTCCGTGATCATCCGCACGCCGTGGTCGAGCGCCCCGCGGAACACGCCGGGGAAAGCGAGGGAGTTATTGACCTGATTAGGGAAATCAGACCGCCCTGTTGCCACCACGTTCGCTCCGCCTCGCAGGGCCTCGTCGGGCATAATCTCGGGAATGGGATTTGCGAGCGCGAACACGATTGCGTCCTGTGCCATCCGCGAGACCTGCTCGGCCGTGATGAGCCCCGGGCCTGAGACGCCGATCACGGCGTCTGCGCCGGTAAGCGCCTGCTCAATGCCCCCCGTAAGGCCACGCGGGTTCGTGATACGGGCAAGCTCGCTCTTATAGGACACGAGGTTCGCGCGGTGCACGCCGATGATCCCGCCGCGGTCAAGAAGAACCACATCCGACACTCCATAGAGCAGAAGTATGCGCGCGACCGCCGCGCCAGCGGCGCCGGCGCCTACGATCGCAATCTTCCCTTGTTTTATATTTTTCCGCACCGCGCGGAATGCATTGATGAGGCCGGCTAAAACCACAATCGCCGTACCATGCTGGTCGTCGTGCATCACGGGAATCGTGAGCCGCCGCTTCAGTTCGTCCTCGATCTCAAAGCATTGCGGCGCGGCGATGTCTTCGAGGATAATGCCGCCAAAGGTAGGCGCAATGTTCACGATGGTCTCGATCATTTCGCGAGGGTCGTGCGTTGCGAGCATGATCGGTACCGCATTCACGTTGGCAAATGTTTTGAGAATCACGCATTTCCCCTCCCCTACGGGAAGCATCGGCTCGGGCCCAAGATTTCCCAATCCCAGGACCGCCGAGCCGTCCGAGATCACGGCGACCGTATTGCCCTTCATGGTATACTGCCGTGTTTCGTCCGGATGTTCGGCGAGATACGAAGACACCGCGCCTACGCCCGGCGTGTACATGAGCGAAAGATCGTCGCGGCTCCGTATGGGCCTCTTCGGAACCACTTCGATTTTCCCGTGAAGTTCTCGGTGAAGCTCAAGGGCTCTCTCCGCAAACGGGTTTTTTTGTTTTCTCTGTTCGGCCATGTAATCTCTTTATAAAAATCAGTAACAATACAACCGCCCCAACGACACCAAGGAAAGCCACTCGCGTCAATGCTTCTTGGGGTTATTATACCCGACGCGAACAATTAAGAAAAACACCGCTGGAGAAGGCGGTGCATGGAAATCCGCCTCAGGCGGGCGCTCCTTCAGGTGCTATCGGGGGCGGCATCGTGATGTTGAATTTCAGAAGTTTGTGAATGATCATCGCCGAGAGCACGCCGAACACCGCGCCCGTCAGAATATCGAGTGGCCAGTGGACTCCGGCAAAAACGCGCGCTAAGGAAATGAGCGCGGCGCAAACGAAATAGAAAATGCCCAGTTTTCGGTTGTGGTAATAAACGGCCATCGCGAGCGCGAAAAACCACGCCGCATGCCCCGAGGGGAAGGAATAGCTCGATTCGGCAACAAGTGGCGTAAAATTGAGCGCGATATAGGGACGCGGGTAGTGGTAGAAAAAGTGGAACACCTCCGTAATGATACCGCGCGCGAGGATCACTGCGAGCGCACACTCAACGAAAATAAGAAATCGTGCCCTCCTGCTTTTCCGGCGAAACGCGAAATAAAGGAATCCGGCTATCAAAAGATAGGGAAGATATTTCGCGAGAAAAACCGCGGCATCATCCAATAAAAAATACCGGCCATTCCACTGGTAAACGAACTGAAATAGTGCTGAATTAAGTTCGTCCATATCCGCGAATATCCGCTTCTACCCCAAAATCCCTCCCCCGTTCCGGGTACTCCCTTTAGGAAAGAGAAAATGCATCCGCGTTTGTCCGCTTCTACCGCCTGACATACCCCAAAAGCCCCATGAACCGGGCGCGCTTGATGGCCTCGGCGAGCATCCGCTGATGCTTCGCGCAGATGCCCGTGTGCTTCGGGTCAATGATCTTCATCTGGCTCGAAACAAAACGGCGGAGGAATTCCACCTCCTTATAGTCAACGCTTGTCAAATTTTGTGAACAGAAGAAGCACTGATTTGCTACCATGGCGATAAGTATCACGTGTCATGTATCAAGTGTCAAGATTCAGGCGGCATTTCGTAATTATTGCGTGATACCTGACACCTGACACATGACACTGCTTAAATTTTCTTCACCTGTAATGAATCAAGTTCGACAGCGGTTTCTCTCCCGAAAATAGGCACCAAAACCTTTACCCGCCCCTTCTCTTCGTCCACTTCGCTTATCTTCCCATCGTACTCCTTGAATGGACCGTCTATGATTTTTACCAGATCTCCCACTCGCACGTCAACATTGAACTTCTTTTCTTCGTCTCCGCTACGCGCGAGGAGCGACTCCACTTCGTCCCGCGCAAGCGGCGTAGGGTCGGTCGAATCGGTCCCCACAAAGCCCGTGACCCGCGGCGTGTTCCGCACCACATACCACGAGTCCTCGGTGAGAACCATATCAACGAGCACGTACCCAGGGTAGATCTTCTCCTCGATCGTCGTCCGCTTCCCGCCTTTTACTTTTATCTTTTTTTCTTTCGGCACCACCACATTAAATATCTTGTCGGTCATCGCGAGCGACTCCACGCGCTGTTTTAAATACCGCTCAACGGCCTCTTCATACCCCGAATACGTCTGAATGGCATACCACTGCCGGATCTTCGGCTTATTGTTATCAAGATTTGTGCGTGGCATAGGAAAATTTAAATATTAAAATTGAAAGTTTAAAATTAAAAATTAAAAACGAGATACTTCACGATATTGGTGAAGGCGTAATCCGAAAGCCCCAAAAATGCCGCCATAAGGAGCGAGAGCACGATTACGACCGATGTAAGACGAATGGCCTCGTCCCGAGTCGGCCAGTTCACGTGCCGGATCTCGGTGCGCGACTCGTCGAAGAACTTTTTGATGCGGGAAAACATGTATGTTTCTAGCTAGGTCTTTATATCAAATTATATAGGAAAAATCAAGGGCGCGCTACACATCCAAATTCTGCACCGCCGCCGCGTGGGTCTGGATGAACTTTTTCCGGGGCTCCACCTCGTCGCCCATAAGTATCTCAAAAAGCTTGTCGGCAGCGACGGCATCCTCGATCGTAACCTGCCTCAAGGTTCGGTGTTCCGGGTCCATCGTCGTATCCCACAACTGCTCGGCGTCCATTTCCCCTAAACCTTTGTAGCGCTGGATGTTCACGCCCGGAATCTTCGTGCCGCCCTCCTTGCCCTCCGAAGCTTCAGCGAAGGAGGGCTCGCCTTCCCCTCCCTCTCCCTCGGCAACAACTTCAACTTCTTCGGTGGATTTCTTTTTCCCTGTTTCTTTAGTTTTCGTTTTTTGCGCTTTTATCTTCTGAAGCTCCACGATAACCTTCTCTTTCTCTGTATCGGAAAACGCAAAACGCACTTCTTTCCCCGACTGGATGCGATAGAGCGGCGGCTGGGCAATATAGATATACCCGCCCTCCATCACCTTCCGAAAATGCCGATAAAAAAGAGTAAGGAGGAGCGTACGAATATGCGCGCCGTCAACGTCCGCATCGGTCATAATAATAATTTTGTGATAGCGGAGCTTCGCCAGGTCAAAACTTTCTCCGATCGCCGTGCCGATTGCGACAACCAAAGCGCGTATTTCGGTATTGGCAAGCATCTTGTCCAGCCGCGCCCTCTCCACATTTAAAATTTTTCCGCGGAGCGGGAGAATCGCCTGCGTCTGGCGATTCCGACCCTGCTTTGCACTGTTATGGACAAACACTCCGCTCGCAAGCGCAAAATTATGCGTTCCGGGGACTTCAAGGTCATAGACATCGATCTTCTCTTGCAATTTTACAATGGTCTTGACCCTGTGATTAAAATGTCGAACCGCCTCTGAGAGTTTTTCTCTATCGCCATCGAAAAATCTCTTAGCAAGAGTGTCGAAGCGAATCAAACTTCGATCCCCGGTTCTTCGTCGAATACCGTTATATGCCTCAACTTGAATCACCCCAGCTTGCTGATACAAGTTATGAAGTACGGAAAGCGCCTTACGCAAATATGTCTGATTATAAGCTACTTTGCGTTTGGCTCGAAATTCGGGCGTCCACTGTTTCTTGGTGGTTTCCCTTCTCCATTCGAGAAGTTCCTGGCTCTGCCACTGCCGCAAAGCTAGAGAAGAAAGAAGTTGTTTGCGATCGGGATAGTTCTTAAAAAATTCGGTAACTCGTTTCGACTGCGCACCCCGATGCGCTGGTAGCGACCAATAGGACTTTTGAGCTTGATTAAGAAGCTGATTGTTTTTCTCGCGATATTCCGGCGTGGAATTGTAAAATTCAAGAAATTTGCGGGTCATAAACTTTTTATACTCTTCGTTTTCCCACTGTTTTTTTGCATTTGCGCTAAAAAAATCTCTCTTCTCCAAAGTTTTCATCCTCGCTTTTTCGCGAAAGGCGACGCTTAGTTTTGCTTCTTTCGACTTTTGAATTACGTCCGGACGATGAAGAGTGTACTCAAGATGTTTATAGTGGATAGCCATGTGTCTCTCGTAGGATACGCGCCATATGTTGGTGGGATTATTGTTTCTTTTATTGAAATCTACGTGATGCCGGTGCTTCCCCGCAGAAGCGTGATACACCCTACTCTCTAGGTTAAACATATCCGCTAAAACATGAGTGTATATCCATGTTTTAGATTTCGGATCAAACACCATCTCATAGCCGTCGAGGGTACGTTTCCCTTCTTTTTTCGACAGCTTCCTGTAGAGAGGCGACAAACTGAGATTGGATGTCAAGCTCTTGGCGGGGGCATAGGTGCCATCAACCAATCTGAATAAATGATCGGGGGTACACACCAGTTCTTCTCCGTTGTCCAAAATTATTTTTATCACCTCCGCACCTCTCTTGGTTACTCTGGGATTACGTACCGGCGCGATACTCACATGACCATCCTCGCGCATGGTATAACAGAAATTGACTTTTCCTTGCTTGTCTTCTTGAACCAACTCTTCAAATGATATATTCCTTCCGTCAGCAAGAGCTACTTTAGTTTTTCCATCCCAACATCCTCCGGCTGAATCGCCCTCAACTATAAACATTTCGGATTCCGCGGGGTCACGCGACGTGCAATCGGCAAGTTTGCCCGGTAGCGTGAGCCCTTCAAAAGCGCCTTTGCGCAACACGGTATCTTTCGCGGCTTTCGCCGCCTGCCGGGCTTTCGCCGTAAGCATCACCTTCTCAAGCATGCGCCGTGCCTCCTGCGGACGCTTTTCCATAAATTCCTTCAGGGCATCACTTACCACCGTCTCAACCGCCGTACGCGCTGGCGGATTCCCAAGTCGCGCCTTTGTCTGCCCCTCGAACTGCGGTTCTCGAAGCTTCACGGAAATAATAGCCACGAGACCTTCGCGCGTATCATCGCTCACAAAATTTTCGTCCTTTTCCTTCAAGTACCCCTCGGTACGGGCATAGGTATTCAAAGACCGCGTGAGCGCGGTACGAAATCCCGTGAGGTGCATACCGCCATCCGGCGTATAAATATTGTTCGCGAAGCTCAACTCATCCGTACGCGTGTCATTGATGTAGAGGAATGCCACTTCGACATCAATTTTATCGTGCTCTTTGCGCGCATAAAACGGTTCTTCTTGGAGCGGCTTCTTGCCTTCCGCAATGTACCGCACAAACGACAAAAGCCCTCCTTCAAAACAAAATCCGTACACGAAAGGATTCTTCCCGCGTCGGTCAAACACATTAATACGCACACCTTTCGTGAGAAACGCCTGCTGGCGAAGGTGATCAAGAATTGTTTTAAGGTTAAATTCGATATCTTTTCCGCCAGAGGCGGATCCGCCTTGGGCGGAAAAAATCTCTGGATCGGGAGAAAAAATCACCTTCGTGCCCGTTCCCTTCGATGTGCCTATCTTTTTTACTTTGGCCGTTGGTTTCCCGCGCTTATATTCCTGCATGTACAGCCCACCGTCTCGGCACACTTCGACACGAAGCCATTCGGATAAAGCGTTCACCACCGAAACCCCCACGCCGTGCAACCCGCCCGAAACTTTGTACGAATCGCCGCCAAATTTTCCTCCCGCGTGAAGCGTGGTCAAAACGGTTTCGAGCGCGGACACTTTCGTTTGTTTATGAATATCAACTGGAATCCCGCGGCCGTCGTCTGTTACCGCAACTTTATTTTCGGGCAAAAGTTCTACCGTAATGTTTTTCGCATACCCCGCCATCGCTTCGTCAATCGAGTTATCAAAAACCTCCCAGATCAAGTGATGCAAACCGTCCGTTCCCGTGGAGCCGATATACATTCCCGGGCGCTTCCGCACGGGCTCGAGTCCTTCAAGAACATAGATGTCTTTCGCCTCGTAGGAGGGTTTTCCGTCTTGTCCCGAGGAACCCCGAGGGACCTTATTTTCGCTTTTTTTTGCCATACCTAGATAGTCGTTATATTCGCATTATTTAAGTCGAAATTCGCATTATTCATGAATACTCCCGATGCTTCATTTTACCATATTTTTGACCCCATTTTCAAGCCCCGTAAGAGAATTTCGAGCATAAATTTCCCTAATGTTTTCAATGGTTAATGGGCCTACTGCCGATACCAACCCAGATCTGAAAAATAGTGCAAAGAAAAACTCGAAATTCCTCTCCGGAGCAAGCGATTTTCGACTAAAAAGAATGGTAAATATGCCCGTAAAATGAGGGGGGTCGGCACGCGAATCCTTGACAGAACGACGTACGCAAAGTATAATGCACCCAGCGCATCTACGGAGGGCGAGAACTTGGCCAAGCATACGGTAAGCGGCGTGATGTTCGACGAGAAATTAGAGGAAGTTCTTCTTATTTGCGAGCCATCGAAAATTCCGGGGGGCACAGAGGAGAAATTATTTTGGCAGCTACCGGGCGGCAAGTGCTGTCACACAAAAGAAAAGAGTGAAGGCTGCTGCCCTGAATCCAAAGAAGAAACGCTTGTCCGAAAATATTTTGAAGAAACTGGATATCGCCCCATTGCGTATGAGCTCGTTGACTCACAGCTACGGAAAAACCGCGAAAACAAATCAAGGTACGTCAAATATTTGTTTCTCGTGAAAAAAATAGAGGGCTTTCCCCTGGAAAGGCAAGTATCTAATCAGGAGGGTCCGCAATGGTTTCTCCTGGGCGCTCTGCCAAGAAACCTCTACTCATCCCACCGCGATTATATCAAGATGGCCGAGATATATCTGCTTGATTCGGCAACAAGATTCTACGGTAAACAACACTGAGACGACCAACGAAGTCGGCCGCGACGCGCAAGCACTTGCGTCGCGGTCTTTTTTATTTTGCGTGTGTATATTATAAGGGATTATTCTTTTATACTATACAAACGAGATGACGGCTATTGGCGCAGGTAGTCCGCGTCAACCCGCGTGGGGTGGCAGAAAAAACCATGTATACCACGAATTATTTAAGTCGTCCCCGGTCTGCGTTTATCCTCCAAAGTTTTGCTTTGCAAAATTTAGGAGGGTGAATCCGCTTCTATCACGACACAAGCAATGTTCAAACGGGTCAGTTCTTCAAATACCGCCGGACCGCGATAAAGCTCGAGACAACGCCGATGCCCACGCCAAACGCAAGTTGGTAGAGGAAAAGCCATGCCAGATTTGTGTAAAAATACGCGAAAAGGTTAAGTCCCGGAATGAACGATTCGAGGTGGGGGGACGCAAAATACACGACAGGCGCCATAAGCGCCAAACTAAAAACGGCGGCAAGGAATCCCGAGAGCATCCCCTCGATCATCGAAGGCCCCCTCACGAAACTGTTTGAAGCGCCCACGACGCGCATCACGCCGATCTCTTCGCGGTTCGAGTAAATGGCAAGACGGATCGTGTTGAACACGACGAGTCCAGCGATGATCGCAAGGAATATGGTAAGCGCCAACCCCCCGCGGGTGATGTTGTTCACGATGGAAGTCAAACGGTCGATCACAACCTGATTTTTGTGGTAACTTGGCTCCCCGTCGATAAGCGACAGTATATTTGGCGCGTGGAGATAATCGTTGATCGCGGCATATTGGTCCGGCTGGTTTGCCTTAATATTCAAAGACGCTTCAAGCGGATTTGAGCCGAGCTCGTTAATGCCCTGGCTGATCACGGGGTCGTTCGCGTGTGCCTCCTTGAACGCGGCCAATGCCGTATCACGCGAGATGTATTCCACCTCCTTCACCTCGGAGAGCGTCTCGAGCGACTGCTTGATCTCAAGAATTTGATCCTCACCCGTATTCGTTTTGAAATACACGCTAATGTCGATCTTGTCCTGAATAGACATCGCCGCCTCATGGGCCACGGTACGGAACATAATAAGACCACCGAACACGAGAAGCGCGAGCACCATAATGGCGACCGTCACGGTCGAGAGCCACCCGTTCCGCCAAAAATTCTTGAATCCGTAGTGAATAATGCGCGAGATAACGGTGAGCATGGTTTAATAATTTTCAATTCTCAATTTACAATTTTCAAACATTAAAATTTTCATTGAGAATTATAGTTTATCGCCTTCATTGTAAATTGAAAATTGGTCATTGAAAATTTACACGAGTATATACTTTCCCCTTGCCTCGTCGCGGATAACGCGGCCGCGGTCAAGCGTGATGACCCTTTTTTCGAGGGAATTGATCACCTCCTTGTCGTGCGTCGCGAGCACGACCGTTGTCCCTAGCTGATTGATCTTCTCGAGAAGTTTGATGATCTCGAAGGTGTTCAGGGGGTCAAGGTTCCCCGTCGGCTCATCCGCAATCACGACCTCCGGCCGGTGGATCATCGCACGGGCAATCGCAACCCGCTGGCGCTCGCCGCCCGAGAGCTCGTGCGGAAAGTTCTTCGCTTTGTCGGAGAGCCCCACCATGTCCAAAACCTGCGGCACGAGTTCCATAATGTCCCGCTGTGGTCGCCCCGCCACTTCGAGCGCGAACGCCACATTTTCAAAAGCATTCTTCGTGGGCAGAAGCCGGAAGTCCTGGAAAATAACCCCAATGTGCCGCCGGAACGCCGGGAGATCTTTGTCTTTCAGTTTATTCACCTCATATTGGCTAAAAAACACCCGCCCCTTTGAGGGCTTCTCCTCGCCGATAAGAAGCTTGATAACGGTTGATTTCCCCGCCCCGGACCTGCCCGTGAGCGAGACGAACTCGCCCTGCTTCACCTCAAAGTCCACTTCCTCAAGCGCCGACGCATGATTGTAAAACTTGGAAACCGTTTGGAAATTGATCATAGAAAAGGATTAGGGGGGGGCAAATAAAAAGACCAAGAAATCACTTTTTCTTATGATACCATCAAGGGGTCTCGCGAGCAACCTGGACAATTATCATTTAGAACCTAAAGCTTCTCGATTTCCGCTTCGATAAATATGTCGAGGTCGCCCGCCAATACTTTTTCGGCTTGGCTCGTTTCGACATCCGTTCGGTGATCTTTCACGAGCTGATACGGATGCAAAAAATACGAACGGATCTGGTTCGCCCACTCGGGTTTTACGTTCACGCGTAAACTGCTTAATTCTTGCACCTGATTTTTTTCCATAAGATGAAAAATTTTTGCTTTGAGTACTTTGAACGCATATTCCTTGTTTTGTACCTGCGAGCGCTCTTGCCGCGCGCTCACCGCAATTCCCGTCGGGATATGCACGATCCGCACTGCCGTCTCCACCTTATTTACGTTCTGCCCGCCCGGACCACCTGCACGCGAAAATTCCAGCTTCAGGTCAGTTTCGGGAATCTGGAGTTTTGATTCTTCGAGCGATGGCAAATCCGGCACGACTTCCACAAGCGCAAACGATGTGTGCCGCAGTTGTTTTGCCGAGAAAGGCGAAATGCGGACGAGACGATGCACGCCCGACTCATGTTTCAAATACCCATACGCGTGGTCGCCTTTCACCTCAAACGCCCGTGAACGCGGACTGTCGTCCACGACGCGCACCCTCCACCCGCGCCGCGCGGCGTATTTCTCGTACATTTCGGCAAGCATCCGCGCCCAATCCTCGGCGTCCTCCCCGCCCGCGCCCGGGTAGAACGAAATAACGGCCGCCTGTTTGTCGTACTTTCCCGCGAAAAGCCGCGCGAGTTCAAGGTCGCGAAATTTCTTTTTTACTTCGAAAAACTTGTTTTCATCAAACTGCTTGTGGTGAGCACCGTCGAACCATGCCGCAAGCTCCGTGAGTCCCCTCTCGATCTCTTGGTACTTCCCGACGAGCGCATTGAGTTCGCCAAGCGTCTTGATCTTCTCGTCCGCGAGCTGCCTATTCTTCCCGCCTCCGCCCTGCTTCGGCGAGGCAAGCCAAAAATCAGGCGAGGACATTTCTGCCTCCAATTTCCCGGCCTCTTTTTCTTTGGCCCCTATGTCAAAGCCGCCCGCCAAGCCGGCGGGCTTCAACTGCAAGCTCTTCAAGTTCTTGTTTAAAATCCATGATGGTTATTCCGGGAACTCCAGATTCCTTTCTATGTCTTCGATTGTATTCGTTTTTGTGTCAAAAATCCACTGATGCCCCTTGCGACATTTCAGCAGCATCATTCCAGGCCTCGTATGAATGTCAACGCTTTTTTTCCGTTCCTCGCAGACGGGACAAAGAAAGTAGTCTTTCGTCTTATCCTTCGGATCCAACTTTTCTCCAAAGCGATAGGGCTTTATCCTTGGCGGTTCTTCGTGCCAGGGATCGTCCGGATGAATTTCCGGCGGAAGGTTTTCTGGGTTTTTTTTCATCATCGTGGAGCCACCTCCGGGATTCGAACCCGGGACCTTTGCTTTACGAAAGCACTGCTCTACCGCTGAGCTAAGGTGGCGTGTTTTTTACGCTCTCAATCTAACAGGTTTTTCAATCTGCCGCAAACGTCCCAGATAAACTCTTCCTCAAAATTTATTCCACCACCACCGTTCCCCAATGGCGGGGATTCAAGTGATTGTGATATCCCCAGGTGCCCGGAATGTCGAAACGGAACGACCACGATTTGCCCGCCGGAACTCCTTCGCATGCGTCGAATGTGCTTCCCGAACAACCGCCTTCTTTGGGATACCCGTCATGCGCGGGGTGCGATGCGGATGCCGGCCAAAACGCTTCCGAACTCATATTTTTAAATATTACTGTCGTCCCCTGCTCTACGGTAATGGAAGAAGGTGAAAATCCCCTGTCATCGTACGTCACGCTCATCATATCGGCGGTAGCGCTAAAATCGGCACGATGGAGTGGCGCGGGGGTAAGCGTCGCAAAATCGGCCACGACCCGCTGAAACATCACGAGCCACGTCATAATAAAGAACACCGCGATGACCGCAAGTGTCAGATAAAAACCGCCGGGGATCGATATTTTACTTTGCATAGTCGTATTGTGCCGTGTTCATTCCTCCTTATGTAGCTTCGCCGCGGTCATCGAAACAAGTATGAGCGCAAAAGCCGAAAACGCCATGAGAGGGATTGTAATATACCCGAACTGCATCACGAACCGCTGGGAACACGCCGCCGAATACCCCACCGCAGCGCATGGCAATGCAGGAGCTACGCCGAGCTGAAGCAAGTAATGATATCCCGCGATCACGGCGCCGACTGCCGAAAGAACGATCGAATAGCGCGCGACCGCACGGTCTTTTGCCCATAACGCCATCCCGAGGATGATCGCCTGCGGGTACATGAATATCCGCTGGAGCCAGCAGAGCTTGCACGGCTCGTACCCTGCGATCTCCGAATAGAACAAACTTCCAAGGGTCGCAAGAAAGGCGGCGCCGAACGCAATACGCAAGGCATATTTTGAAAAAAATCGGAGAACTGCTTCGTTTTTTACGATGAACGCCGCGATGCACGCGACAACACCAACCTGCGCAACAATCGTGAGCACTCCGAGTATAAAATTTACCAATGGTACGGCGGTCATGGTGTTGGGTGGATTTCGCAACCGGTTTTCTCCGCAAGCCGCTCAAGCCGGATTTCGCCTGATTCACGCGAACCGTCGGGATACACCCAGGTGGGATATCCTTCGACCCCTTTTTCTTTGCACGATGCGATCATGCCGCGGCCATCGGGAGTCGAACACTCGACATAGGGCAAGTACTTTGCCGAATTCCCGAACATCGCTTTTTGCTTCTGGCAGTGTGGACACCAAAACGCGCCGTAAAAAATGGTTCCTTTCTCTTTCAAACACTTCGCAAATTCATCGTAATCCCCGGGCATACTTTGGTAGTAGAGAAGACCCGACACCACGAGAACGAAAATCGACGCCGTGATGATCCAATTTCTCCGCGTTCGCGCTTTGTGGTTCATGCTTCGGAGTATATCATAAAAGGTAGCCTCCCCAAAACCAAAGCTAGATATTGCGTCATTCATACGACTTGATGTAAGGTAAAAACAGATGTATCGGAAAGGAGCCTGGGAATGAAAAGGGATTCGAAATTATCGCGGCCCTCCATGGAAGGCTGGAGCCGCGACATCATCCGCAATTTTGAACAAAGCGAACGCGATGGCGGCGTCTATATAGACGACATCGAAGTCGGCGCATGCCTTCGTATCCGAACAACGGACCATACGGCGCTACTCGTAAAGTGCTCCGAAAATGAATTTTTTATCTGTGGGCATCCCCGATATTACCCTTCTCCCATCCCAATTTCCATCATCGGGTCCACGTGGGGTGGCATGATGCTCAAACGTCAATTCATCGGTATCGGCATGCATCTGCAATTTATCCGCACGAATTGGAAACCTGGCATTCGCCGCCGCATCCGCCACTCGCTTTCAAGGTTTTTCCGCGGCAGACGATACGGATTCACGCACGCCGCGTTCCGCGCGGTCGGCGAATATCTGGTCGACGACCGCGGCATCCGCACCGCGCGCATCCTCGCTATCGAAGAAATAATCCCGGCGGCAGCATGACTGCCGCTGTTTTTTATGAAAACTTCTTTGGCGGAGGCGGGAGGATTCGAACCTCCGATACCGTTTCCGGTATACAATCTTTCCAGGATTGCCGTTTCAACCACTCACGCACGCCTCCCTTGGCTCGCCAACTTGTCCGCCGAAGCTTTAGCACAGGAGGAAGCTCTAGCGACACCTCCCTATTTCCCGATTATTGTGCCGCGAAAATCGGCTTCTTACAAGCCCATTCGACTACGCTCAGGGCAGGCTCACCGCCGTGTCGCCTCCGCCCAATAGCTCCCGATAGTTCGCCTTAATATACTCCTTCATTGCGCGGACATCGCCCGCACGATTGTCGGAGCCAAGCGCGATAATCGCGACGGGGCGTTTTTCGCCGCCAAGATCAAGCTCGAAAATAGAAAGGATGGTTTGCCGAGCGGCCGTGGTTTCGCCCGTCTTCCCGCCCACGAATTCCTGGTCTCCTGCGAACTCGTTGAAATTCGCGAGATTTTTGAAGCTCGGCTCGGTGTACGTCGCACCCTTGAAATTTCCTGCGCTGATCTTGAGGATCACACTCCGGTTGTCGTAGACACTCTTCGCAAGCGCGAAAAGATCTTCCGCGGTCGAAATATTCTCGGCGCCGGATCCCGACGCATCCACAAACTGCGTGTTATGCATCCCAAGCGATTCCGCTTTCCGGTTCATGAGCGATATAAACCGCGCCTCCCCCACCGTCTCCGCAAACGCCGCCGCCGCTTCATTCGATGACTCCATGAGGAGTGGGAATAAAAGCTCGAAGGCAGAAATTTTCTCTCCCGCCTCGAACCTCGGGCGCGAGGTCGAAGCAAGCATCGTTTCCGTAATGCGGATGTTATTCGAGAGATTCACGTATTCCATCGCGACCATGGCCGTGACGAGTTTCGTGAGCGATGCGACGGGCACGCGGTCCCGTTCGTTCTTCCGCAGAAACACGAAATTATTCTTGAGGTCGGCGGCGAGATAATTTGTTGCCGAAACCTCGGGAGTCGCGAACCGATACTGGAAGTTGTCCGCCGCGGTTTCGCTTTCGTAGACCAAAACCGGCGTCCCCACGCCCGCGAGCGAAAAAAGCTCCTCGGCGTCTTCCGTCGCGAGCCGAATGCACCCGCCGGAGTAGGTGGAAGCCACGGGCGCGCCGCCCGGATAATAGGGCCAACCGTGGATGAAGAAATTCCCCTGAAACACCATGCTGAAGGGCTGATAGACCCGCCCGAACGACGAAAAATGGTTCTTCGCTTTCTCGGAAATGCGGTAGAGCCCCGCCGGCGTTTCCCACCACGAACCGGGCTTGCCCTTCGCGATGATATCGAATGACTTCAGAAGCGCGCCGTCCCGATAGAATCGGATCACCATGGCGGAAAGATCCGCCTCGATAAACGTAGTTCTGTTCTCTACAAGTTCACCCCGCACCTTCATGAAAAAATCGGGGTTCGAGAGCGCGGGCCAGACGCCGTATTCGAATTCCGCCGCCTCCTTCCCCGCCGTCGGAATATAAAACTGGTAGTCGTAGACCACCTCGCGGAAATAAACCCAAAAAACGGCCGCGGCTCCCCCGACCAAGAAAAAAAGCACGAAGAGTACCTTATATAAACGAACTTCGCGATTGAGCGCTTCTCGCATTACTTCTTATCCTAGCAAATGAGGTCGGCACTACCCTATCACCGTGCCCTTGAAGTCCTTTCCCTTAAGAAGTTTTTCAAAATTTTTGAGGTCTTTGCCGTAGATGACGATGGATTTCAGCTTCGCCCGGTGTGAAAGTTTCGCGGCAATGGGGTCCACGGGCGCGTGCGAACCTGGAACCCACTTCGAGGGAATAAGTTTCCGGTAGTTCTTCCAGGTAATCTCGGAAAATGGGTGACGCATATCGAGCTTGAGGCCTGTCCCGTTAGAGGCCGCGACCTGCCCGAACGACCGTTCGGTCGGGCGGGGGGCTCGCAGCGTGCGCCCGCCTCTAACGGGATAAACGTGCGCCGGCTTCCCTGCCACGACGAATTCCTTTACGCCCAGATCGTGCGCGATTGCCGCAGCCACGAAGTCGGTAGACCATCCCGGCCGCCAGCCGGAAGCGATTGTTATGGGATGTTTTCCGCCCGAGGCGGATCCGCCCTTGGCGGACAGTTTTTTTAATTTTTCTTCAGAATCTACAATTACTGGATCGGCGACTTTCCGGAATATCGTGCGAAGCAAATGAGCGTTAAGGCGCGTCGAATGAATACCGATCCAATCCTTGTCTTCGTCATTGAGTGGTGAAACCTCGTGCGCGGCGGCCTGAAACACGCGCGCAAGGCGTCCGCCACCCACGACGATCACGAACTTGGTGTTGTTGCGTAAAAATCTCTCGACAAATTTTTTGAATTGCCTCAAAAAAGCGGTGTCGATCGCCTCGGGATAAACAATCGAACCGCCGAGCGCCACGACCACGATTGTGCCGAAGTAGTATTTCATGTACGCGATCTTCTGTTGTCATTGCGAGGAGCTTTGCGACGAAGCAATCTGGCCACACTACGAGATTGCCGCGTCGCTCGCGGACTCGCTCCTCGCAATGACGGTTGGGAGGAGCGAAACAACTTCACGCTCTCACGTTTTTTGCCCTCGCAACACTTTTATGCGTTCTTCCACGGGCGGATGGGTCATAAATAATTTATGAAACCACGAAGCTTTTTTATGGGGGCTTGCGATCCAAAGATGCGCCGTGGAATCGTGCGCCGCGGCCTGCATGGGCGTTGCGTCTGCTCCAATCTTCTCGAGCGCCTTCGCGAGTCCTTCCGGATACCGCGTAAGCAATGCCCCCGAGACGTCCGCCAAAAACTCCCGCTTCCGGGAAATAGCGAACTGAATAAGCATCGCTCCAAGCGGCGCGAGAATCGAGAGCGCCACGCCAACGAGTATCAGCATCCCTCCCGCGCGTCCATTGTCGTTACCGCCCCTCCTTCCGAAAATCATGGAACGCATAAAAAAATCCGCAAGCATGGAAATCACGCCTGCAAGAATGACCGCGACCGTCGAGACCAAAATGTCGCGATTACCGATGTGTGAAAGTTCGTGCGCCAAGACCCCTTCCAGTTCTTCGTTCTCGAGCCGATCAAGCGCGCCCTGCGTCACGGCAATTGCCGCGTGTTTCGGGTCTCTGCCAGTCGCAAAGGCGTTAATTTGTTTTTCGGGGGTTACGCATACCCGCGGCATCGGAAGACCCGCCGTGATGCATAAATTCTCCACCATGTTCCAGAGATACGGATTGTCTTTCTTTTCGATGGGCGTTGCCCGCGCCAAAGCAAGCGCAATTTTATCCGAAAACCAGTAGCTCACGAGCGCGGAAATAATGCTGAACGCGACTGCGAATACAAGAATCCCTCGCTCCATGAAGATATAAGAAAACGCCCAGCCAAGGCCGATGATCAATAGCAAAAACATTCCGAGGAGCATCCATGTCCTGCGGATATTTTCGTCTTGATGCGTGTATAAATTTGCCATAAGCCCATTATATCCTACTTTTTATCCCGATAAAAACGCTCGAAAAGATACATCGCTGTCCGTACGACGGACTCGGGACGAATGAGCGGCAACGCATGATGCCCCGCTTTTTTCGCTTTCGCAACTACCATCCGCACATACGGGCTTGATGGAAAAAACTCCCGCGGCACGACTTTTTCTCGGCCGCGCCGCCACGCCCGCCTTCCTCACCGTGCTCAAACTTCCGCCACATGACTTCAATGGGACCGGCCTCCGTTTGATATATTTTCCTCCCCTCCTGCCGTTCGCCCTCACTACGATACGCCTCGGCTGAAAGAGGTTTCGTACGCTCGCTCTTCATGGAACAAATTAGAGCTTCACCTGCACGGGCTGCTTCTCCGCCTCCGAAAGATTCCCAAAAAATTCCATTGCTTTGAACCCGAACGAGTTCGCGATGAGGTTCGTGGGAAATGTTTCTATCTTCGTGTTCAAGTCGCGAACATTCGTGTTGTAGAAGCGGCGTGACGCCTGGATCTTGTTTTCGGTGTCCGAAAGTTCGTCCTGAAGTTTCAAAAAATTCTCGCTCGCCTTAAGCTGGGGGTAATTCTCGGCGACCGCGAAAAGCGATTTCAACGCGCCCGAGAGCATATCTTCCGCTCCGGCCTTGCCCGGCCCGCTTGCCTGCATCGCCTGCGCACGCGCCTCCGTCACCTTCTGGAACACGTTCGCCTCATGCTTCATGTATCCCTTCACGGCCTCCACGAGATTCGGAATAAGGTCGTACCGGCGCTTTAACTGCACCTCAATATCCGACCACGCTTCTTTCGTGCGATTCCGAAGTGTAACGAGCGAGTTGTAGGCGAATATCAGCCAGAGAACGACAACCGCAGGAACGATCCAGAGCCATGTCATGTTTTTATGGTATTAAGGTTAATTTCTTACAGTATACCATCTCGCTCCTAAAACAAAAGGCCTGCGTATGCATGCGGGCCTATGTTCGAATTCGCTCAAACGTAAGAAAACTATAGGGATATGGATTTTTCTCGTCGGTTGCTCCTTCTTTTCGGCTAGAGACACGCCACTCATTCGGATCGATCTCCGGGAAGTACGCGTCGCCCTCGAAATCCCGGTCAATGAGCGTAACGTATAGCTTGTCCACGCGCGGCATCGCCTCGCGGTAAATTTCCGCGCCGCCAATCACAAACACCTCTCCCACTCCAGCTTTTTTGAATGCCTCGTTAAGAGATGCCGCAGTAACGCATCCCGGCGCCGCGTAGTCCTTCTGCCAGGTGATGACAATGTTGGTGCGACCAGGAAGCGGCTTGCCAATAGATTCGTAGGTTTTCCTTCCCATGACCACCGCGTGACCCATGGTCGCTTCTTTAAAGTGCTTCAAGTCAGCGGGTAATCTCCAGGGAATGTTACCCCCGTTGCCGATAACCCTATTTTTCCCCATCGCGACGATGATGCTAATCATCCTGTTTTTTGTTTCACGCTTCACGTTTCACGCTCCACGATTCTAGACGGCGATCTCCGCTTTGATCGCGGGGTGCGGATCGTAACCCTCAAGCTTGAAATCGTCGTATGTGAAATCGAAGATTGATTTCACGTCTGGATTCAAAATCATTCGTGGCAACGGCTTCGGTTCACGTGAGAGCTGGAGGTCGACCTGATCCAAATGATTCAGATAAATGTGCGCGCTACCGAATGTGTGCACGAAGTCGCCGGGCACGAGCCCCGTTACATGCGCGACCATCATTGTAAGGAGCGCGTACGACGCGATGTTGAACGGAACGCCCAAGAACATGTCTGAACTCCGCTGGTACAACTGACACGACAGTTTGCCATCCGTCACATCGAATTGGAAGAGGCAATGGCAAGGCGGCAGTCCCGCTTTGGCCATTTCTTCGATGTCGGCCACGTTCCACGCGCAAACAATATGACGGCGCGAGAAAGGGTCTTTTTGTATCCGATCAACCACCTGGGAGATCTGATCGATCTTTCTCCCATCGGGCGCGGGCCAGCTCCGCCATTGATATCCATAGACGGGCCCAAGTTCGCCGTATTCGCGCGCAAAAGCTTGGTCGATCGCCACACGGTCCGCGAACTCTTTGACCCCCGCGTTCCATTCCGGGCTTCCCGTCTTCGGCACCGGCTCTCCCTGCTTCATGAGATATGCCTTGAACGGCCACTCGTCCCAAATATGCACGCCGTTCGCGACAAGATATTTAATGTTTGCGTCGCCGCTCAAAAACCAAAGCAATTCGTGGATCACGGCCTTCATATATAACTTCTTCGTCGTCATGGCGGGAAAACCGTCCGCAAGATTGAAACGGATCTGCCGTCCGAATACATCAACCGTACCGGTTCCCGTCCGATCTTCTTTCCGATGTCCGTTCGCTTTTATATCACGCAGGAGGTCAAGATATTGTTTCATGGATTCTCCCTATTATAGCAAAAATCTAAGTCAATGATAGCATGCGTAAGTTCTTCTGTGCCAAAAATTGACTTTTAGGATTTCGTGGACCATAAATGCGCATACTGGCGCTGAAATTCGCAGCATATCAGGCCGGTGTTCTTTGAGAATCCTAACCGAACGACAGGAGGAGAATGTCATGCTAGAAATACATAAAGATGTGAACGTTGTGCTGGGACCAGGCTTTCTCTGGGGCAATACAACTCCGGAGTCCAGAGAGTTCTATGATCGATGTATTGAAGTCGCCCGCTGGTGGAACAGGATTATGGAAGGTGGCATCAGTATCAAACTATGGAATCCTCACACCGAAAGAGAAAGACCCTTTGTTTCGTTTTGGTGGAAAGACCGAGAGGTAATTGGTTTTTATTTGAACCACGATTCCACCAACTTCAGCAGGACCGTTTATAACACAGACCGCGTGGTAACCGAAGGAGCAAGCGATGGAAGAAATAAGGAACTCCCTGCATTGGGCAGTCACATCAGCGAGAGACGAATTCCAACGCCTCCTCGGTAGAGTGAACACGGCAAGCTGGAAGAAGGGTTGAACTTTATTAACCCCAACGGGCGCGATTCCTCGCGCCCGTTTTTTTGTCACATTCATGTATGTACATTATAAGAGAATATTCTTTTATACTATACACACGAAAACTGCTGGTTCTTCGTCGTGTTGGTCATCCGTGTTTATCCGCTTCTACGGGTATGCGAATAGCGCTTGGCGAATGCGCACACGTGAATACCGAAGCGTGCCCGCTTTTTTTTACCATACTATTCGCGCGTGTATATTATAAGAGAATATTCTCTTATAATATACACGCTGAAACTTCGGGGAAGCGTCAGCTTCTATGCTTACATGTCCATCCCCGGCATACCGCCCGGCATGGCCGAACCATCTTTCTTCTCGGGAATATTCGTTATCGCGGCGCCCACGGTCAAGTAGTTGGCGGCTACCGAGAGCGCGTTCACGAAAGCGGTTTTTACAACTTTCAGGGGGTCCACAATACCCGCCTCTTTCAGGTCGCCCACTTTGTTGGTGATCGCGTTGAACCCTTTCCACGGCTCGTTCTTCCGGGTTTTCAGTTCCGCGATAACGCGGTCCGCGGACTCGCCACTATTCTCGACGATCGCGCGGAGCGGCGCTTCAAGCGCGCGCGTAAGAATGCGCGCGACTTCGCCTTTCGGCGCAAGTCCCATACTCACATTAAAGAGCGCCACGCCGCCGCCCGGCACGATGCCCTCTTCCATCGCCGCGCGTGTCGCCGCAACCGCGTCCTCGACTCGCTGTTTCAATTCTTTCTGCGCGGACTCGGTCGGCGCGCCCACTTTGATTACCGCTACTCCACCAGAAAGCTTTCCAAGGCGCTCCTGCAGCTTTTCTTTATCGAAATCCGAATCGGTCTTTTTTATCTGCGCCTTGAGTTGCGCCATGCGGTCGTCGATATCCTTCTTCGCGCCCTTCCCGCCCACGATCGTCGTGTTGTCTTTGTTCGCAACGACGCGATGCGCGTTCCCGAGGTCCTTGATATCCACACTGTCCAGTTTCTTGCCCAAATCCTCCGTGATGAATGTAGCGCCCGTCACGACCGCAATGTCCTGCAACATCTCTTTTCTGCGATCACCAAAACCCGGCGCCTTCACGGCAAGCACGTTAAACACGCCGCGGAGTTTGTTCACGATAAGCGTCGCAAGCGCTTCTCCCTCAATTTCTTCGGCAATGATGACAAGCTCTTTCTTCCCGCTCGCGACGATTTTCTCCAAAAGCTGCAAGATTTCCTGGATAGACGAGATTTTTTTGTCGGTTACCAGCACATAAGGGTTCTCGAGCGCCGATTCCATCCGTTCTTGGTTTGTGACCATATACTGGCTCACGTATCCGCGGTCGAACTGCATGCCCTCCACCATCTCATAGGTGTTCCCGATGGTGTTCGAGTCCTCGATCGTCACGACCCCCTCCTTGCCAATCTTCTCCATGACCGTCGCGATAAGCCCGCCGATCTCCCCGTCTTTTGCGGAAAGCGTCGCGACTTCTTTGATCTTTTTCGCGTCTTCAATAAGCTCGCGCTGGCCCTCGAGCCCCTTCACCACATCACCCGTCGCTTTCTTGAGCTCTTCGGCAAGGTGGATAACGTTAAATCCCTTCTCTTTAATGACCTTCTCGCCTTCGTCAATCATCGCGTGCGCTAAAACCGTCGCGGTCGTCGTGCCGTCACCCACACCTTCGTTCGTTTTGTCCGCCGCCTGTTTAATAAACTCCGCGCCCAAATTTTCCCACTTATCTTCGAGTTCAATCTCCTTCGCAACCGTCACGCCATCAAACGTTACCTGCGGCGCGCCATATCCTTTTTCGATCACAACCGCGCGACCTCGAGGGCCAAGCGTCATTTGAACAGCGGCGGCTAATTTATCGATTCCTTTTTTGATCGCCGCGCGCGCGTCTTCGTTAAATTTGAGTTGTTTGGCCATTGTTGCTTTGCAACCGCTGACTTACGCGGACTGAACGCGGACTTACGCTGAAATTTGTAAACGCGTTGCCTGCTTGTAGCGGTTAGAAATTGGGTTAATTAGAAATTGGTCATTTCTTGCGATTATTCGATAATCGCGAGGATGTCGTCTTCATCACCGACCAAATATTTCTTCCCTTCGATTTCCACTTCATCGGGACCATATTTTTTGAAGAGTACGGTGTCGCCGACTTTTACCGACATTGCCACTCGCTCGCCTTTTTCGTTCACCTTACCCGGACCCGTAGCGAGCACCTTCCCCTTTATCGGCTTTTCCTTTTCCGCCGTGTCAGGAATCACGATGCCCGACTTCGTTGTTTTCTCTTCCGCCAATGGCTCCAAGAAAACATGATTTGATAATGGTTTAAATGTCATAGGGGTAATTCTAGCAGGATTGGCAGTCATGTCAAGGGACTGCTAACGAGCTCCGGTTTTCTTCTCTCGAGGGACGGGTCGCTCCGTGCTCGGAGCGCGCCTTACTCTCGCCGCCTTCGCGGCTCCGAGAAACCCTCGAGAAAGGAAAACATTCGCCTGATGATAATTTTGATAAACGCTAGAATCCATCTCGGAAATATCTTCAGCCGCGATACTGGCAAATTTCGGTTGGCACCAGAAGCGACGACGAAGGAGTATGTCGATACTCCAAGGAGGAGTGACGCAGTGATCGGCCGAAATTTGCCGTATCCATCCGGGTTGCGGGTATGTTCCCGCCCCGCTGCGTTTATCCTCGTCGCGGTGGCGTGGACTACCGCTTCCTCGTCGCGCCTTGCGGGGCGGAGAAAATCCCTCGCAACGCGGCTTGAAGCATATTTCGAGATGGGTTCTTGCTCCCCAAGCCGGCTCGCGGAGCGTTTAGCGGCTATGATGGTTCAAATCCTCTCCCGCGCACCAGTAGTAACTTTGTCTGAATCAAACCGACGCGACCTCGCGTTTTTTGAACATCTGCCGCGAAAACTGCCGCGAAAGATCGAATATCGCGGGGAGTTCAAGGTAGTCAAGCGCGATCGCGAACCAGCCAAGCCACAGCGATGTGCTCACGACGCTCGCGAACTCACGCACAATGAACTCGTCCGTGATCCAGAAAATATGGAACCATTGGGAATTGATCAGGAGGATCATGAGCATATCTTTCCGGTTGAACTTTTTTCGCAGTGAATGCGCATACCATACTGTCGCCGCGACGAGCGTGGGGATTTCGACGAAATCCGCGAAGATAATAAGAAACTGCCACGCGGGCGTGGGCGTAAAAAAACTTGTGCCCGTAAGGCGCATGAATACCACGTCCGTGGTAAGCCAATATAAATGGATAAGCTGCCAGAGAAAAATGAAAAGCACCACGCGCATATTGATATCGCGGTGCCGATCGTACCGATCCCAAAACCTTGTAAGATAGTTCCTCATAAAAATAAAAATGGGGCGCGCACCATGCCGCCACAGCAGAACAAAATTAGTGCTTCATAAGGGCCTCGTAAATATTGAGCACTGCCTTAATGGCGTCGCCCGCAGAAATATTGTTTTGGCGATACCGCACATCCGTAACGTCCCCCGCCGCCCAGATGCCCGGGACGGACGTCGCTTGCGTTCGATGATCCACGACGACGTGCCCGTGCGCGTCGAGCGTCACGAGATCCTTCACGAAGCCGGAGTTCGGCACAAGTCCGATCTCAACAAATACCCCGTCGAGCGGGATTTCTCTTGCCTCGCCACTCTTCATGTTTTTCACGGAAATGCCCGTCACCATATCTTTGCCGCGGATCTCCTCGACAACAGTGTTCCAAAGAATTTCCACCTTGGGATTGTGCTTCACCTTCTCCTGCGTCACGGGGTCGCCCCGAAGTGCGTCCGAACGGACGATAAGATAAATCTTTGAGGCATAAGGAATAAGATCCATCATGGACTCGAGCGCGGAGTTCCCGCCGCCCACGACGACGGTTGCCTTATTCCCGAAAAGCGGGGCGTCGCAGGTCGTGCAATATACCACTCCTTTTCCGTCGAATTCCTTCTCCCCCGGAACGCCAAGCTTTTTTCGGCTGCTTCCCGACACGAGAAGCACGTACTTCGTCTCGAATGCTTTGCCTTTTCGAGTCGTGACCGCAAAGCCGTGCTCGCTTTTTTTGACCGCAACCACAAGGTCGCCATCCACGATCTCAATCCCTTCTTGCGCGCGAAGATGTCCTTCAAACGCCCGAGCAAGATCAAATCCTGAAATGGATTTCGTGCCGATCCAATTTTGTATGTCAGCCGAAACAAGCGACTGCCCGCCGAACGTGTCGGTGATAAGGAGGGTTTTTATTTTTTTACGGGCGGCGTACACGCCGGCGGCTACGCCGCCGGGTCCGCCGCCAACAATGACGAGGTCGTACATAAAAAAATTTCTAAATCCTAAATCCTAATTTCTCAACAAACTCAAAATACTAAATCCTAAACTCTTAAAAGTTTTTAAAATTTGAGTATTAGAATTTGTTTCGGATTTAGATATTAGAATTTAGGATTTTATATTAAGCAGCGCCGAAAGCGTTTCTCGGTCGAACCCCACGACCACGTGGTCGCCCACTTCGATCACGGGCACGCCGAGCTGATGCGATTTTTTGACCATGTCTTCGCGCGCTTTCATGTCAACAGCAACGTTATGCTCCTCGTAGCTCACGTTATTCTTTTTGAAAAATTCCTTCGCCATCTTGCAATAGACGCACGAGGGGGTCGAATAGATTTTTACGATTTGAGTTGCCATATGGTTGAGCTTTTAGCTGTTAGGTTTAATAAAACTTCGTTTTATCGATTGGTTCGCTCGTATAAAATATTTCTTTGCATATTTTCTCCTCGCTACCAATCGTAGCTTTTAATTAGTTTAACACTAAAAGCTGACAGCTCAAAGCTCATTTAGTTTCTTCTCTCCGAAGATAATCCAAACGTTCACGAGCACAAGAACGGTTCCAATACACAGATTATTCCACTTCATAATGGAAATACTTGAAAATTCAAGAAGCCACGGGGAAAGAATGAGCCAAACGCCGAGCCCAACCTGGATCCAGTTCGTGACCATAATCCGATTATACCATGCGTGTCAAGAAAAGAGCCGACCTTCCGGCCGGCTCTTTTATATCTCCGCGTTTATCCGCTTCTATGCTTACCTCCTGAACGACTGCGTCCGTTCGCGGTGACAGTTGCGACAAAGCAAATCGCCCACGCGAGACGGATCCGGTTTGAACGGAAGCGTCTCGATCGGCGTATTGCACTTTGAGCACGTCCAGCCGCCCGTGCAACCGTCGGAATCCCCCGCTCGGTGCTCTACTCTGGGTTGATCGTTATATGCCATTACGTTGTTATTATTATTTTTTCGCCCTTTTATCCCCAAGCCCCTGTCGAAAAGCGGGTCTCGCGCATTACTTTTCGATAGGGGCTTGGGGATTTTTTATCTCGGGCGAAAACATCCGGCGGAAAACCGCCGAACTCGCCAAAGCATGAGATGAAGCTTATTAGGAATTAAGTATCCCGTCAATAACCGCCTTGAATTGCGTGTACGGCAAGGCCCCTTGCATCTTTTGGCCGTTCACGAACGTGGTCGGCGTAGAATTGACGCCAAGCGCCTGGCCATCAGCAGTATCTTGCTGTACCTGTGCCGCATATTTTTTGGCGTCAACACAGTTCCCGAAGGTACCTGCATCCATCCCGAGATCGCCTGCAATCTTCATAAAAAGTGTGCGATTCAGGTTGCCGTTATGCTCCGCGCCGTCCGCGCTCTCCGCCGCGTAGATGGCGTCGTGGTAAGCCCAGAATTTCGACTGGTCCTTCGCGCACTCTGCCGCCTCCGCCGCAGCCAAGGACTCCGGACCCAAAAACTGGAAATTCTTGAATACCATTTTTACCTTCCCGGTCTTGATATATTCCTCGCGAAGCGGCCCTTCGACTTGGCTAAAGAACCGCGCGCAGAACGGGCACTGATAATCGCCGTATTCGATGAGTGTTATGGGCGCATTCGGGTTGCCCAAAATAACATCGCGCGCGGAGATCTGCGGCACGCCGCCGGCCGCGGGAGACGGTGTGGGCGCGGCGCCTCCCGCCCCGACAGGAATGTTCTTGCTGCCAACAAGATAGATGATCGAGCCCGAGACCATCAGTCCTGCAATAAGGATGCTGACGGGAAGAAAATAGTCGCGCCCCTTATCGCTGATCTTTATTTCTTCCGACACGATCCCCTTGCCTTTCTCGATGTCAAATTTAATATCTTCTTCCATCCCTCACTTTTCGGGGAGTTTTCACCCCTTTGTTAGTTTAGTTTGTCTCGACAATCTACATCAGTGTACCATGAGTTGCCGCAAAAATATCTTCTTGAGCGACCCGCTCCCCGAAAGGTGCGGGATCCATATCGGTAAGTGTAGCAGATCACTTTATCTCGTCAACCAAGATTCCTCCCCGCGGAGCGCTCCCGGCAAGCAGCGCGTAATCCCTCGGGAAGAGGTGCGCCACGATCTGGAAAATAGTGTAGGTGATGAAGGGAGCGGCGAACACGTCGATCGAATAATGTACATGAGCAAGCAACGCTGCCATACCGAAAAATACCGATACGAAAACAAAAAAGTATCGCCAGTGCTTTTCGCGCCAAAAAATGAGCGCCATAAGGAACGGCAGTCCGGTGTGCCCCGAAAAGAAGAAGTTGCCGTCAAAGGTGATGGCGCTAAAAAACCCCGCCCCGGGCCCGCTTACGTCGAACAAGTTGCGGGGGTAAATACCCATGTAGGTAAGGTTCATAAAGAACGCGCGAATAATGACGAAAAGCGCGAATGCCTTGGCGCCGAGCAAGAGCTCACGAGGCCGCGTGATAAACAAATACCCACCAATAATGTACATAATAAGCGCGCCCTGCACGATGATATAGTCCAAGTTGAGCACTGGAAGATTATCCAAAAAAAGGTCGCCAACGGGGTTCGCGTCAAGGGCGCGACGGGAAGAATATTGACCCGCATTGATCTGAACTACCAGCGCGAGCATTAAAAGTAAAAACCCGAGGTAGAGCGAGTGCTTGCGCTGGTCATTCCAAAAACCATGGTGCCGACGCATTAATCGTTTCATCCCATCACCCTTGGAGGACTTGCGCGAAGCGCGTATCCCCACGAAATTTTAAAAATTGACCTTTGTTGCATACGTATTGGCGACATCTGACGACCCGACCTTATCCCGGTCCTCCAAAGGTGCGGGATTCATTTCCTTCATTATACAAGTTAAAATAGCGTAATGGGAGGATCGTTCCAGGACGCAGCGCAATGGACACTACAGCATGGCTATTGGCTCATGTTTCTCGCCATGCTCATTGAGGGACCCGCGGTAACCGCCGTAGGCGCTTTTGTCGCGGCGCTCGGTTACTTCAATATCTGGATCGTGCTCACGCTTTCCATCCTCGGCAACCTCGTGCCGGACGCGATCTACTACGCGATCGGCTACTGGGGACGGCAAAAAATACTTGATAAGTACGGCCACTACGCCCACGTCACAAAAGAACGGCTCCTGTGGCTCGAAGAACTCTCGAAAAATCATGCATGGAAAGCGCTTGCGATCATCAAGCTCACCTCGGTCCTCGCCACCCCAGGCCTCATCGCGGTGGGTTCCGTGCGTATGCCCATTAAAAAATATGCGTGGATCTGCCTCGTCATCACGGCGCCCACTTCTCTTTTTTTCTTGATCCTCGGCTACTACTTCGGCGCGTTCTACGATACGCTCTCGGGTTATTTTAAGGGAGCGGAATATTTTGCCGCAGCCGCCGCGCCAACTTTCATAATCCTCTACTTCGTCTGGAAGAAACTTAGGAAAAAAATCGTGGCGGGAATCGAGAAGAAATAATTATGCGCATCGCAATATTTTCCGACAACTTTTATCCCGAATTATCAGGTATTACCGATTCGATTACTGCGCTTGGCAAGGAACTCGCAAAACGGGGCCACGCCGTACAATATTACGCTCCTTACTATTCGAAACGTGATTACGAGAGAGTCGGTCTTCGCGAGAAAGATGCGGAGTTTGGCGAGAGAATAGGAGTAACGAGGTTCTGGTCTTTCCCGGCCCACGCCCCAAGCGGCCAGGGACGAGGCGTTATCCCCACCCCGTGGCATTGGCTCGGCGCCAAAGCATTCCGACCCGATATCATCCATACCCAGCTTTTTTACGGCACGGGACTCGAAGCCCTTATCGCCGCCCGACTACTCAAGATTCCTCTCGTCGGGACCAACCACACTGCCGTGAAGGCGTATTCTCAGTTTTATCCGATTAAACAAGAATGGTTCGCGAACCTTCTCCTCAAATACGCGAATTGGTATTACGGAAAATGCGGCTTCGTGACAGCTCCTTCACGTTCGGTACTCGAGGAGATGCGACAGTTCGGATTTAAAGCGGCATGCCGATCGCTTTCGAATCCGATCGACACCGAAACATTCCGTCCCCTCCCCAATAAAGAATGGCTCCGAAAGCAGTTCGGATTTTCTGAAAAAACGATTATCTTTGCGAGCCATCTTTCCGTAGAGAAAAATATCGATGTGTTAATAAGGGCGTTGCCGCTCGTACGAAAAGAAATTCCGAATGCCGAGCTCGCCATTGCCGGCAAGGGGCCGTCAGAAAACGATCTCAAGAAACTCGTCGCATCGCTCGACCTCGCGGACTCCGTGAAATTTTTAGGATTCTTGAATAAGCCATCGCTCGCCGAGGCATACAATGCGAGCAAAGCGTTCGTCATCGCCTCGACCGCTGAAACGCAAAGCATGGTCACGATGCAAGCAATGGCGACGGGGCTCCCGATCATCGCCACGAACTCTCGCGCGTTGCCGGAGTACGTTACGAAAAAAAACGGGTTCTTGGTCGAACCGGAAGATGTCCGCGCGTTCGCGGAAAAAATAATCTATCTCCTTCAACGCCCGTCCGTAGGGAAAAAACTTGGTGAGAACGGCAAAAAAATGACTCAAAAATTTTCCGTGAAAGAAATCACGAACGAATGGGAGCGAATTTACGAAAATGTGATAAAGAGCTACAATCACGTAGAGGCGGATAAACGCAGATCCGAACCATAGAAACGGAACTACGCGGAAACTAATCCGCGTGAATCCGCTTCGAAGAATCTTAAAATCCGAGCTAATCCGCTTCTAAAATCAATGAAACTCAGCTTCGTAATCCCTGCGTATAACGAGGAAAAATACATCGGAAAGTGCCTGGATTCGGTGTTCCGGGAGATCGGCGATGACCCCTCATTTGAGGTGATTGTTGTCGATAACGGCTCGACGGACCGAACGAAAGAGGTGGTGAAACGCTACCCACGCGTAACGCTCGCCCACGAACCGAAACCGGGAGCGAACAGTGCTCGCCAGGCCGGATTTTTAAAAGCACAAGGAGAATACATAGCCCACATCGATGCGGACACGATACTGCCGCCGGGATGGGTTACGCGGGCCTTCAAGGCATTTTCAAGCGACAGAAAAATGGTGTGTATCAGCGGTCCCTTCATCTACTACGATTTGCCGAAAAAGATCCGGGTGCTCGCGAAACTATTTTATGGAATTGCGTTCGTTTTATATTTTTTGAACAAATTTGCGTTCCGCCGGGCCGCCATTGTGCAGGGCGGAAATTATGTCGTGCGAAGATCGGCGCTCGAGGCGATAGGGGGACACAACACCGATATTTCATTCTATGGCGACGACACCGACCTTGCATGCCGCCTCAACAAAGTGGGAAAGGTGAAGTTCGCGTTTGAATTCACCATCAATTCGTCAGGCCGCCGCCTTGCTACCGAAGGAGCATTCACGATGGGATTCCGTTACGGCATCAACTACTTCTGGGTCGTGCTCTTCCGAAGGCCGTTTCATTACACCTCAACCGTCATTCGTCCCGAGCAAAAAAACGGCTCGCTCGCCTACCGGCCGGTCAACAAACAGCGGGAATGGTTCGCGGGCTCCTTCCTTGCTTTGCTCCTGCTCGCCATCCTTGCTGGCATTGGCACCGGAGGATACTTCCTTTTTGCGTCGAATATTATGGACAACTTCACGGTGACGCAGATCAAAGCAGAAGTTCACAAAATGAACGTACGGCTCCAAAACTTTTCGGACAGCATCGGGAACTAACGACAACTATGATTTTTAAAAATAAAATCAAGATCGTACTTCTTCTGTTGTGCGACATCGCCTTTCTCTACCTTGCGCTTTTTGCCACGATCATTATCCGATATGGAGCCGACTTCTATGTCCACTTCGTCGAAACGCACTTCTTCCCGTTCACCATTATCTTCCTCCCCTGGATCGTCATTTTCTACGTGGCGGGCCTCTATGACCTGCGGCAGCTTCGCAACAACATTGATTTCTTAAAGGTCCTGGGGCTCGCGATATTCGTGAGCGCCATCGTCGCCGTGTTCCTCTTCTACCTCGTACCCTTCTTTGGCATTACTCCAAAAACAAATCTTTTTGTTTTCATGCTCGTGTTTGCCTTTGTGGAAGTGCTATGGCGACGGTCGTTCAACCGGCTTATCGCTTCCGGACAAGCACCGATCAAAGTGCTCCTCGTCGGCTCCGGTAAGATCACCGATACGGTATATCGCCATGTTACCGCGAACCGACAACTCGGTTATGAGGTGAAAGCGCGCCTCACTCCCGAAGAAATGCACGCGGAACCAAAACGCCTTCACGATGGTGCGCTCACTGAGCAGATCAACCTCGTCGTGGTCCCGCGCGAAATCAAATATGACGCGAAACTCAACAAAGTCCTCTACGAGCTCTTCGGCCGCGGGATCGCCGTCTGGGACATCGTGAACTTTTACGAAGCAGTCATGAAAAAGATACCTCTCGCCGGACTCGAAGAAAGCTGGTTCCTCGACAACCTTATCAACCAGCAAAAATTTTATGACCAACTCAAACGCGCGGTGGAGTTCCTTTCGGCGCTTGTGCTCGGCGTCGTACTCGCCCCATTTTTGGCGCTGATTGCCATCGTCATTAAACTTACTTCGCCGGGACCCGCGATCTACCAACAGCTCCGGGTTGGGAAAAATGGGGCGCATTTCACGCTTCATAAGTTCCGCACGATGCGGGAAAATGCGGAACAACGAGGTGTTCAATGGGCTGACCCGAACGATTTGCGAGCGACGGCGTTCGGAAAACTGCTCCGCTACACCCACGTTGATGAATTCCCGCAACTTCTGAACATCCTGAGAAACGAGATCTCGTTCGTGGGTCCCCGACCAGAACGGCCCGAGTTCATTGACACGCTCAGGGAAAAGATTCCCTATTACGAAACCCGCCTTCTCGTAAGGCCGGGCATTACCGGATGGGCGCAGATCAATTACCGCTACGGCGCTTCCGTAGAGGACGCTCATGAAAAGCTGGAGTATGACATCTACTATATCAAGAACCGCTCGATCATTTTGGATATTGCCATCATTCTGAAAACTCTTAAGTCGTTCTTCGCGAACCAAACATAGACCACCATGAGAATTCTTGTCACGGGCGGAGCCGGATTTATTGGAAGTCACATCGTAGACGCCTACGTTCGAGCGGGGCATAAGGTGGTTGTCATTGACGACCTTTCTGCCGGTTCGCGCAACAATCTCAACCCACGGGCCGTTTTTTATAAAGCGGACGTTCGGGATCGCACGAGCATGAAAAAAATATTCTCTCGGGAACGACCGGAGATCGTGAGCCACCACGCCGCGCTCATTGACGTCGTACGTTCCGTCGCGAATCCTATCCCAACCCTCGAAACCAACGTCCTGGGGACAGCAACGATTCTTTCCGCGTTCCAAAGGTTCGGCAAGGGACAGAAAAAATTCATCTTCGCCTCAAGCGCCGCGATCTACGGCAACCCCAAAAAACTCCCCGTACGGGAAAACGCCGAACTCTCGCCGATCTCGGTCTACGGACTTTCGAAGGCGCTTGCCGAGAAGATCGTCCGCTTCTACGCCGATGCGTTCGGTATGCGCTATGTTATTTTTCGCTACTCGAACGCCTATGGGCCGCGGCAAAAGTCCGGCGCCGTGAGCATCTTCGCGGATCTCATGCGGCGCGGCAAAACCCCTATCATTTTCGGCGATGGAACGAAAAGTCGGGACTATATATATGTGGATGACATTGTGCGCGCAAACCTGCTTGCGTTGCGCAAGGGAAACGGGGAAATCTTAAACCTCGGCTGGGGAAAGACCGTGAGCGATAAAACAATGTACGCAACGCTCGCGGGGGCACTAGGATTCCGCAAACCGCCCGCTTTTAAGCCATATCGAAAAGGGGAAATATATTCTATGGCGCTTTCGGCGAACAAGGCGAAAAAAATCATCGGCTGGCAGCCGAAGGTAAAGTTTCACGAAGGCATTCGGAAAACGCTCTCGAGCTTGTCGGGGTTTCCGAATAAGCCCTAGTTTTGACGAAATAATTTCTTAAAGTTCTCGAGGAGCCACGAACTCGACTGCACTTTCCCGCCCTCGCCCACATTGTCCACCATCGTGCATCCGATCTCGTTGCACACCGCAACCTCGGGGATATTTCCCTGATGCCGGTCGCCGCCATTCGCGAAAATATTAGGACGCACCGATGCGATCTCCGCGCACACACTCATGTCAGTTGGATTTTCGGGATGGCTCGTGAGCACGACACGATCAACATCGTGTAATGCCTCGAGAATTTCTTTACGCTCCCCTTGCGGCATAAATACATATCCCTTTTTCTTCTTCAGCCAGTTGTCGTTATTTAAAATGACCACGAGTTCGCCGCCAAGCGCTTTAGCGCGCTTGAACATCCGAACATGTCCGACGTGCATGGGGTCAAATCCGCCGCTCACCGCAACCACCTTTTTCTTTTGTACGCCCTGTTTATGCATAGCCCGCGTAAAAAAATCGTGATACCCTTATAATAAACGCAATGCTCAAAAAAATCAAAGGGTTCCTTTTTGAAAATAGCACCACGCGCCAAACCGTGGCAAAGGGCGCCTTCTGGCTTACGGTGTCAAATGTCGGCGGGCGCCTCTTGCGGTCTGTCATCATCATCTACGCCGCGCGCGTCTTGGGAGCCGAAGGATGGGGAGTATTCTCCTACGCCATTACGCTCGCCGCGTTTCTCACGATGTTCACGGGATTCGGCATCGACCCGGTACTTGTGCGGGAAACGGCAAAGTTATCAACACATGAAGAACGTTCTCGCCTCGTTGCCACCACGCTGGCGATCAAGCTCGTCCTTATGACACTCGGTGTTCTCGTCGTTTTGTTCATTGCGCCACACTTCACCACGATTCCTGAAGCGAAAATACTCCTTCCCATTATTGTATTCGTCATCATATTCGATGGATTTCGGGAATTCGGACATTCGCTCATCCGGGGCCTCGAAAAAACCCAATGGGAGGCCTGCATTTTCATACTCACCAATATCGGCATTGTGGCGTTCGGGTTCCTGTTCCTGCGTCTCGACCCGACACCCAGGTCGTTCACCTACGCCTACGCATTCGGCACTGGCGTGGGCGCGCTCGCGGCATTTTTATATTTATGGAAGTACATCAAGCACGCGTATTCATGTTTTTCGGCAAAGCTCGTGAAACCCCTTCTCCGGTCCGCGTGGCCCTTCGCCGCCACAAGCGCTTTAGCGATACTCCTCACCAACACCGACATTTTGATCATCAGCTGGCTGCGCTCCGCATCCGACGTCGGCCTCTACTCGGCCGCTACCCGCATCGTCCAGCTTTTCTACCTGCTCCCCGTTATTCTCCAAACCAGCATCATGCCTATTTTCGCGCGGCTTGCGAACGTAGATTCGCACAAATTCAGGACGGTTTTCGAACGGACGATCGGCATGGCCTACCTCGTCGCCATTCCGATAAGCTTCGGCGGGTTCGCGCTCGGAAAAGAGATCATGACGCTCGTCTTCGGGGGAACATTCGCTCCGGCGGCAGGCGTATTCGGCATACTCATGCTCACCATGATCGTTGATTTCCCGGCAGTGATACTCGCGGGAGCGCTCTTCGCGCACGACCGCCAGAAGAGCCTGATCACGGTCGCCGCGATTGCGGGAATTTCGAATGTCGTTCTCGACATCCTCCTCATCCCCCGGTTCGGCATTATCGGTTCCGCGTACGCCACCTTCTTCGCGCAAATCTTCGCAAATGCCTACCTTTGGTATGTGATGAAAAAGATAAACTATTTCGAAGTATTGCCGTCGCTTAAAAAAGTGGTCGCGTCATCCGTTATCATTTCAGCCGCCGCATACGTTCTCGTAGCGGCAGGAGCAAATGTTATATTCGCGATCCTCGCCTCGGCGATCCTCTACTTCGCGCTTCTTAAATTCTTCAAGGAACCGCTTCTCGACGAGGTGCGATTGATATTCGGTGTCAAAACTCCTAACGAGAAAACAGCGCTTTCTTGAGACGGGAGAGGATGGGATTTAAAAACTGCCTCACGCCCGGCGGAAAATTCGCGTACGCCACATACGCATATGCGGCGAACAGCGCGAACCAATGGCCAGGATATTTATTCTGATAACGCCCCACGAGGCGCACCGCGGACTGCGCGCATTCCTTCTGTTTTGAGAACGACATTCCCCCTCCCCACATCCGATACGATAAAAAATATTCCGGAAAATTGTAGATTTTCCCCTCGAGTCCCATTTTGAGCCAAAAATCCCAGTCGGCGAACTGAAGCATCGTCTCGTCGTAATACCCAAGTTTTTCGGCAACGGAGTGGCGGAACAGTGTCGAGGAGTTTGCCATCGGGTTCGCAAAGAGCATTACCTTCCGGATATCCGCGTCCTTCTCGGGTTTTAGAATTTTCGCCGTGGTGTTCCCCTCTTTATCGATAACGAAATAACCTCCGCCGCATCCAACATGGTCCCGATTCTTGTCCAAAAATCCGACTTGTTTTTTAAGTTTTTCGGGGTCGGCCCACCAGTCATCGTCGTCCAAAATCGCAATATATTCACCTTTCGCCTCCCGCAAACCAATATTCGAAATTTTTGCTATTCGGCCGAGATGACCCGGATTCACGTATTTAATGCGACTATCCTTTTTCATCCACTCCGCGACGATCTCTCTCGTGTTATCCGTCGAACCGTCATCCGCAATGATAAGTTCCCAGTCCCCAAACGTCTGCGCCCGAATACTCTCGATCGCCTGACCGAGAAATTGCGGACGATTCCAGGTGGTCATTAAGATGCTTACGTGGGATTGTGCCATATGAAGCACGATAGCAAAAATAAAACGTCTTGACAATTCGCCCCATGTCCGCTATTCTATGTTTAGCGATTCTAGGATATTGAGAGGCGAATGAGATGATTAAAAACATAGAAGGAATCATTTTCGATCTTGACAATACGCTCATCCTTTCGGAACACGTCAATGTCGAGGCCGGTAAAAAAACGTTTCGGGAACTGGGCCTGCCGCTTACCAACGATGAGGCGCAGATCATCCCAGGCAAGGGATCTCTCGATTACGTGCCGATATTTATGAAGAAGCGCGGACTTCCCGAGTCAGAATATCGGACGATCATCGCACGGAACCGCGCGAACTACGACAAGATCTGGGACGCAGAAATCCGTCTCATGCCGCACGCGCGAGAAACACTCGAAATTCTAAGAACAAGGGGCAAACGTCTTGCGATAGCGACAACGAACCGCAAGAGCGTTGTGGAAAAGTTTTTTAAGAAATTCAGCTTGCATTCATATTTCGATTGTTACGCGTCAAGCGAAGATGTGACGAAGCGCAAACCCGACCCCGAAGTATACAATGTCGTAAAAATGCGCATGGGGCTTCCCGATAACGCCCTCGTTGCCGTAGAAGACATGGAAATCGGCGTGAGGGCCGTGAAGGGTGCGGGGCTTGTCTGTGTCGCGATCCCCAGTGAGTACTCCCGCAGTGAAGATTTCCGAATGGCGGATTTCGTACTCGCCTCACTCGGCGAACTACCTGATTTGGTAGAATAACGCCGCACGCGAAGCCACACCAAGGTGTGGCTCTTTTATTTCCACACCCCGTAACTGCTCGCCGCGTCATTGCGAACGAAGTGAAGCAATCCAGGGGGAAGGTATATTTTCTACTGGATTGCCACGGGCCTACTCGCTTCGCTCTAGCTTCGGCGAAGCGGGCGGCCCTCGCAATGACGACGTTTTTCGGCGTTGCTCGGAACGGTGAGCAGTTACCCACACCCCCTTGCAATTTAAGATCAAATGTGCTTGAATAACGACAGTTTATTTTCGCCACAAGAGGTGCAAGAAATGGGAATAAAAGAGGTTGTGATTGTCGGAACCGGATCCGCTTTTACAGAGCATTATCTGGGCGCGTTGATGGCCATGAAAAACGTACGAGTTGTGGGCGTCGTCGAAGGGGCGCTCACGGATGAGGTCGCAAACCACGCTGTTGTGCAATCCGCGTGGAAAAGCCGCTCGATCGCAGAAATCCCCTCGGAACATAATGTCTTTGAATCAATAGCTATCGTCCTTACCCCCGATCACTTCCCCGTCATTAAAGAACTTGTGGAGCGCGGCTTTCGCCGCATTGCGGTCGAAAAACCACTCGTGAGTAGGGACTGGGAAGTTGAGGAGATTAAACGGATCATCGAGTGGAGCAAGGTGTCGCTCTATGCGACCGACTTCTACATACAAAAATTGCTTCCGCTTCTCATTGTAACGGGAGTACTCACCCCGAATGATCCCCGTTATGACTTTGTGAAAATACAGGGCGTGCAAAAGAATCACAAAGAACTCCTCGGTCCGATTGAGGGCATATCCGTGCAGATCATCGAAGCTGGGGACTTCTGCCTCCCCGATATCACAAAGCGGCCGTGGCTCGCGGACAATGCCGAGATCGGAGGCATGCTTCGAGATCTCGGCACACATATTTTCGCGCCGCTTGTTACGGCAGGACTCATCACCAGCGATGTAAGCGTCCACCACGTGGATATGGGGCGGATAGACAACGACAACAAAGGCCTCGTCACGGTCCGCGGGCGACGCGATCCGGAACTCTACGTCCCGGCACTTCTCACCGAACATGGCATCCCCCTTTCAATCGCATTGGGCAAAGTGCCCTTCAGGGGTGGTATCTGGACGTTGGTCATTCGCGGCCAAAATGGCACATTCTGCGCCGGGTTGCGGACTGGACAATCATCAGTACTTGTCTCGGACAAGGGCGAGCGGGAACACGCCGTGTTTTCTCTGAAAAAGCTGCCCTACCAAACCGTGTTTGAAGAAGCGTTTATGTACTTTGACGGCACGCTGCCGAACTTCGACGGCCACCTCGGCGCTTTCTTTACCTCGAAAGCGATTGAGGATAAGATACGAAAATACTATCTCTGAAACCCAGGCCCTCGCAATAACGGGGGCCTTTCTTTTTTTTCGAGAACCTATTTCCACGGATTCTGCAAATCAACGTTCAGCGACATGTAATATTTCTCGCCAACCGACTGTTTATTATGGTATCTCACGATCGTAAGATACCATCATGGAATGGGGTAGGTTATTACGCAACGATTTCTGCGCTGTTCTGCTTGTTATCCGCGTTGATCCGCTTCTATTTTCTTCACGTATTCTTCAACCTCTTTCCATTTTTCGAGTGTGTCGATGCCTTTTGAATAATCGTCGCACTCGTAGGAATAAAATGATTTGCCGCGGCGCACGATATCGGGCAATAAATGCTTACCTATTTCGTATGGTGTATTCGGCGGTACATACGACAAAATTTTCTTTTTTAAGATAAATACGCCGCGCATACGATAGGCGTTCGCATATTTTTGCGTGTGCGGCTTCGGGTGAATCGCCACGAATCTGCCTATTGCATCAAGTTCCGCGACGTCAGCATCGGCATAATTTTCGGTTTTTGCCATCCTCTGCATACCAATCTTATTCGACGGAAGTTTTTCCCACACCACACGCATCTTCGAGTAATCCACCAAGCTGAACGTGTCGCCGTATATCAGAAAAAACTCTTCGTCGAGTTTATCTTCGAATTGCTTTACGCCTCCTGCTGTGCCTAAAATTACTGGCTCGAAATTATAGGTGATTTTCACGCCGAATTTACTGCCGTCGCCAAAATAATTTTTAATAACATCCGGCAGGTAGTGAAGATTGAAAAAAAACTCCGTGACGCCATGTTTTTTGAACTGCTCCACGTGCCACTGAAGCATCGGCTTACCTAAAACTGGTATCATCGGCTTTGGCATGGTATCGGTGTAGGGCTTGAGGCGCGTGCCAAGACCGGCGGATAAAATAACTGCCTGTTTAATCATTGCCCCACTACCATACCAAAAAGGATTCGCGTTGACAAATTTTTTTGAACAGAGTATAATCCCGACTAGAAACGTACGGAGGTAAGCGGACATGGCATCGGACGAAGAACGCGAGAACTATCGAGAACTGCTCAACGGCTTCGATTTCTACCGAGCGGGCATTCAAGGACTACGAGTTCGCCTTGCACGCGACATCCAAGACGCCTGCCGAAGAAATTGCTCACCGGAACTTTTTGAAGCAATACTCCGAAAAATGGAGTGGCTCCAAAAAGCGGACGCACCAACCGGAACGGCGGCGATCGAAGGAACGCTCATCGCGCACGGCATCGAAATCGGGGAAATCGCGGTTCAATAGCCGCGCGGACGAGAACCACAAACGCAGCACCACAACGGTCGCTGCGTTTTTTATTGCGCCCGCATAAAAATTGACAAGCGGAACATTGCATGCTACCATATCCCCAGCATCACGAAGGCAAATTCTTTGTGAAAATCCGGAGGTGGCTTGTGGATCGAGGGGCGATAGCTGTGGTATTTTTGGGCCGAGGAATTTCCATGGTGAAACCGGGCGGCCATTGGGGCCTTACGGGGGATATTGAAGTGTGCGACGAGAAATTCGCGCATCTCCCAGTTCGCATGCCGGAAGACGACAACCATCCGAACTCCATCGTGGGCGGCGGAGAGTTGAATCTCCTTGCCGGCCTTGAACTTGAAAAGAAGTTGAGGGCTGAAGGGGAATTCGATCCTCGGTTGGCGCTCCACGCTTATTGCTTCCGTTCGAAATATCTGAAGTCAATTGATGGCCCCAGCGAATCGCTGGTCATGAGCGATAAATATTGCGATCTCGGCGGACATCCTGGCATCGTGCAGGTCTTCAACGAAGACAAATGGCAAAGCGTTGCTGATCTGCCGTCCAACACCAATCAAGAAATCGACAATGTGTTCACGGAAGCACTCCGTCGAGGCATCCGCAACGTCGCAATCGTTACGGTCGCAGTGCACGCATGGCGGGCAAATCTTATGGCCCAGCGACACCTCTCGAATCAGGAAAAGCCCTACCATGGGGCGGTCACGCTTCAATTCTACGCGAGCGAGAACGTGCTCATGGAAGCCGATCCCGCAAAGTATGGCGAACGGTGCAGAGCAATCCTCGGCTCAAAATCATTCCAACGAAACCTCGTCCTGGAACAACGAGGCGTGAACGCCCTCCTCTCTGGTACCTACCGATCAGTTCAATCCGCGACTCCGGCCCCCAAGGCCTGAGGCCATCGCCCGCTGCAAACCATCGCAGCGGGATTTTTATTTGACAAAACGATTATCATGCAATATAATCTAGCCAGCTTGTTGTTAGTCAGAAAGGAGCATCACATGATTCCCAATGTTTTTCCGCTCCACTATTACTTTAAAGATCCCCTGCTCACCGTTGTGCGAGCAGTAAACGAGGCCGCGCGCGCAATTCTGGGGCTTTCGCGTGAGTCAGATGTAAAGGAAGGCGAAGGGCACCGGTCAATTGTGGGCAAGCCGGACGTAATATCGCAGAAAACCATTGCACACGTTTGCGCCTCAATCCCAGGAGTCAAGATCCTCGGCGAGGAAGATTCCGATAATCCCATCTTCCTTCCTCGAGCGAATCCCGAGGGAATCTTTCAAGGAACCGGACTTGTCGTCGACCCGGTTGATGGCAGTGTTCCAAATTCACGTAAGCTCGGCTATTGGTCTATCGGCGCGGGAGTGACCCGGGACGGAGAAATCGATGCCGGAATCATCATCGCCCCCGCCACCGAAGGAGGCGTAGGCGTCATATCGCAAAAAGGATCGGGCGCGCACCTCATTGAGGATTCCAGAATTACACCTATCGCTCCACCGCAAAAATATGACCCGAAGAAGAGCGTGGTTTTCTTGGGCGTCGACACCCTGCTCTATCCGAATATTGCCGCGCTTACGCCCGTCATCGCCTCGAACGTTCTTGCCCTCTACACTACGGGTTCGGGACTATGGGGGCTTATGATGGTCGCCGCAGGAAGAGCGGAAGCGGTGATACAAAGCCCGCAGAAAGCGTGGGATTGGGTTCCGGCGTATCGCGCCATTCTCGAAACCGGGCAAGTATTCCGATTTTTCCGGATTAAGAGCGGGCAACTGATCCCCGTCGAGAAACCCGACTTCAGATCGTTCTGTTACGCGAACGAAAACCGCCTTGGCTTCGTCGCCGGAATTCCCGAATTATGCGACAAGCTCTTCGGCATGCTCGCGCGGAAAAAGGATTGGGAACGCATCAATCCCGATACCGCTTCAGGAACGTGGTAATCGTCTTCCCCGCTGCAAAACATCGCAGCGGGATTTTTATTTTCCCTCCCCCTTCTCACCCATCACTTCACTCATAAGCGCAGAAATGAGATGCTATGATGCATCATAGCATCTCGCTACTTGCTGCGGCATTACGGCATATAGAGAATGCCGTATTTTGTTCGTTTGGGTGTGCCTTTTGGTTTTCGCCTACGCACCTCGAAGACACCGTCATACTTCCTTTTCTTCCTTTCTTTCTTGCTTCGCTCTAAATAACTCCTATATGTCTTTTCATCTGTAGCCTTTTTAATACTGCTCAGGGTCTGCGGCGAAATCCAAAACTCTTTTCCTATTTCCCTATAACTTTTGCCGGACGCAAGACTGCCAAGGGCGACGGCACGCATGGCAATATTGTGACGATCGTACGACGTAGTAAGTAATTGAAGCAGCTCCTCATGCTTAATAACTTCCTTCCAGCAAGCGATTTCCCACGCCTCGCGAGAGGGATAGTTGGCGAGGAGGGGCATTTTCGCAAATTCCTTTTTATTCATGGTGTTACTATATCACACCGCCATGATGCATCATAGCGGCGCGATGATGATGGTGGTGAGGGGGATGAGGAGTGAAATTTATTTTTTTGGGGAGGGCGTGTTTTTTCTCTTAATAATGACTGCCCTACGAAAACTTTTTAATAACTCTCACCGCCGCGTTCAAATCTTTCACCACAAAATCAGGTTTTGCTTCAAATTGCCAAACATCCTTCCCGCCCTTGCCGGTTTTGACCAATATTGTTTTGAGTTTCGCGCGGTTGCCGGCCTGCGTGTCGCGGGTCGAATCCCCCACCATGAAGCTCTTTTTGAGGTCGATGCCGTGCTTTTTTGCGGCTTGCAGTATCATGCCAATCTCGGGCTTCCGGCATTTGCACTTCATGCGGTACTTTTTAAGCGTGGCCTCCGGGTGATGCGGGCAGAAATACACGGCGTCAATTTTCGCGCCGCCTTTTTTAAGACGTCCCATCAAAAACGCGTGAATCGCATCCACTTCTTTCGGCGTACTGATCCCCCGCGCTACGACCGGCTGGTTCGTGACGATAACCGTCACATACCCCAAACGATTGAATTCCCGGATCGCCTGCGCGACGCCGGGCAGGAGCTTCACCTCGGAAACTTTATGCAAAAGCTCAACCTGGCGGATGATCGTTCCGTCTCTATCCAAAAAAACTGCCGACCGAGCGGTTTTTTTGTAAATATCCCACTTCTTTCCGCCGTGATAATTGAATCTTGACATGAATTATTTTTACCACAAAACCTAACTTTTTTCAAATTCGGCTTTTTATTGTTTATAAATAAGTGATCCTCTACGGGCTTATGCCCGCAGTTTTATGGGGGTAAGAAAAAGCCGCTGGCGCAAAAATTCGCGCCAGCGGCCAGGAACCATTGTTCTCAAGCGGACGTGGTTTGCCTTACGAGTTCCCACTTTGCCTCGTTGGTTCTAAACTCCGGGTGGGAAACTATGAGATGCCAGAGCACGGCCTGGAAAGCCTCGGTGTGCGGCGTCACGTTCTCTGCGTTCACAACGGGCACCATAATGCACGCGTCGGCGACTTGTTTTGTGTATCCGCCGTCGAGGCCGACAACTCCCAGAATTTTCGCGCCGACGCTTTTGGCCAACTTCAGCGACGCCACGATGTTTATGCTGATATTCTTCTCCGCGTTCCCGCCGCCTACAGAAAAGACCAAAACGGCATCTTTAGAATTCAAGTGGCTACACAAAAGCCAATGAGCAAAGACCGTATGCCAGCCGTTGTCGTTGGCGTGCGAAGTTAGGTCGTCAACGTTATCCGTTGGAGTGTAAGCCTCAATGCCCGCGAGCCTGCGAAAATCGCTGACGGCATGGCTTGCATGCGCGGCGCCGCCTCCATTGCCAATGATAAAAAGTCTGCCGCCCTGTTTGCGCACGTCCGCCAAAACCTCGATCATTTTATTCACAGAATCACGGTCAATCTTTTCGGCGATCAGTCTTACCTCTTTCAAATATTTGTTTATGTAGTCGCGGTACATCTGCCATCCTCCTATCCTGATTCAATTGTCGAACCCACCTAACTATCTGCCATGCTAGCACATTGATAATTCTTTGTCAAGGGAAGTTTTCGGAAGCTTTTTCTTGGCCCCATGCGTTTTCTGTTGGTTTTTGCTCAATGTATAGTGCGGGAGCGGAGGGGCGAGCTAACCTCACCACAACCGCTTGCCTGCGTTATGGTACACCACAGCTCGGTGTTGAATTGCAAAAACCAGAACCTTGTTCCCCGTAATTCCGAAAATGACGTGATAGGCGCCTACGCGCAGTTTGCAATACCCGCGAAGCGATCTGCGAAGCGGTTTTCCGAATCGCTCCGGAGCAACGGTCAATTTTTCCTCAATTGCCGATTTGATTTTCGCGCGCCATCCCGGTGCAATCTTTGGTATATCTTCCCGAACAACCCGCTCGTGGTATTCAACGGAAAAGTTCAATCCCATGCCCGACGATGGGAAATAAAACGCGCTTTTGCCGTATCTCGTCTTCGCGCAATCGCATCCCACACCTCATCCTCTTCGACCTCAAGCGCAAGCCGAATAAGATGGGCGGCCTTTGTCGCGGGCGGCATCGCATCACGCTCGGCGACGCGAGCAAGAACACGTTCGACATCAGGTGGTATGGTTACATTTATTCTGGTTTTCGTAGTGGGCATAAAGAAAGTGTAGCACTTTCGTATCACCCGTCAGCCCATTATCCGCGCCTATCCGCTTCTACGCAATCTAACTCATCCGCGTCGGTCCGCTTCCACTGCTCTGCACGGATTCCCACTTGCCTTTCTGTGATTGAAACTTCGGGTGCGAAACGATCATGTGCCACACGACGGCCTGAAACGCCTCGGTATGCGGCGTAACGTTCGCGGCGTTCACGACGGGCACCACAACGCACGCGTCGGCAACTTGCTTCGTATATCCCCCGTCGCGACCCACGACGCCCACCACCTTCGCGCCCACGGATTTCGCAAGCTTCAAGGCCTCTACAATATTCGCGCTGATGTTCTTCTCCGCGTTCCCGCCGCCCACCGAAAACACCATCACCGCGTCGTTCGCGTGGATATTGCTCCCGAGAAGCCAGTTCGAGAACACGGTATGGAATCCATCGTCGTTCGTGCGCGCGGTCATTTCGGACACATTGTCCACGGGCGTGTAGGCCTCAATGCCCGCGAGCTTCCGGAAGTCGTTTACCGCATGACTCGCGTGACCCGCGCCGCCACCCACGCCGATAATAAAAAGCCGCCCCTTCTTGTCGCGGACGTCCTTCAAAACACCGATCATTTTATTAATCTCGCCTTTGTCCAACTTCTCGGCAATAAGCTTCACTTCGCCAAGATATGAATTGATGTAATCGTGATACATGGCTGTTAATTTTCAATTTTGCAATTTTTAATTTTCAATAAAAACTCGGCCATTATAAAGATTGTTTGAAAATTGTAAATTGATCATTGAAAATTAGTCTGTGATTCGTACAGGGTGTACCCCACTTTCTGCCCGTCATCGTAAAACATCTTTACGGTATCCAATGATAACTCGTGGTGATCATACCCCACCTTGCCCAATTTTTTCAAGATGTCGGGGGTTACGGTGATGATCTCGCACTTTGCCTCTTCCGCGTTGTAAATATCGAGAAGCTGACGCGGGCTCGCCCACAAAAGTTCGTAATTGGGATTCGCCGCGGTGATCGCTTTGCATTCTTTCATAATGGGCAGAGGATCCACGCCCGTGTCCGCGATCCGGCCCGCGAAAACGGAAATGACGGCGGGAACCTTCGGGTTCAAGGCCGCCACAATATGGCGAACCTGCGGCACGGTCAAAATCGCCGTCGCGTTTATCTTTACGCCCTCGCTCGCCAATTTTTTTATGAGGTCGGCTGATGATTCCCGCTTCGTGTTCGTCACGGGAATTTTTACGTACACATTCTTTGCCCACGCATTGATAATGCGCGCCTGACGTTCCATTTCTTTGAAGTCGTCCGAGAACACCTCGAAAGAAACGGGTTTGTCTTTTATTTCCGCGAGCACTTCTTTTGCGAATCCAGCGTAGTCCGTCACGCCCGCTTTACGCATCAAGGTCGGGTTCGTGGTGAAACCCTTAATAAGCGGGTCGCGGGCAAGCTCCACCATGCTTGCCTTCTCCGCTCCGTCCGCGAATATCTTTACCCTTAATTCGTTAGCTTGTTTCGGCACTGACATACTAGGAGAATATAACAGGTGTCGCAAAAGGTCAACGAAATCAGCCCGCGAATACGCCACCCGGCTAACGTATTCACAATACTCCGACATTCTTGAGAATGTCGGAGTATTGTAGAACGTGTGGTATAGTTAGCGACATATGAAGACGACCAAACAACTTGAGCGGTATTTTAAGGGGGCGGCAAACCATCGGCGGCTTGAGATCCTACTTTTCGTTGCCGATCACGAAGGAATAACACTCGACACCATCGCCAAGGAACTGAGCTGTAACTTCAAAACCATATCTGAACACACCCATCGGCTGGTGCGAGCTGGCTTGCTGAATAAAAAGTATCGAGGACGGGAAGTAGAACACTCGCTTTCCCCATACGGGAGATCGTTCGTAAAATTCGCGAAAACCTTTTAGGGTCAAACTCGAACATTGCGTATTATTATAAACACTCCGACATTCTTGAGAATGTCGGAGTGTTTATAAATATATACTTACAACCTTACGACCTTCTTCGTACGCGAGGACTGGTAGACCGCCTCGACAAGCTTGTTCGCCGCAAGGCCGTCCGCGGCGCTTCCCGAGACGCCCGTATTCCCTTCTATCGCACCCGCGAAGTGTTCCCATTCGCGTTCCCAGCTCCCGTCCGCGCCGGGGAATTTGAGCACCTCGATATCGGGAACGCCGAACTCTGGCTTGCGCTTCCCGTAGGTCAATGTCTCCTCGCCATAGCTTCCGCCCCTGCCTTCGATCGCTAAAAATCCCAAGTCGCCGAAAATTTCAAACGAGAAAAGGTTTTTCCACTGCGTCGTCGAAACATGCATCGTCGCCGTAACATTCCCGTTCTTCAAAACCATGAACGCGTTGTCGTCGAGGTCCGTATTCCAAAATTTCGTCTCGGCGCTGCCATACACTTCGTTAAATTCTCCTCCAAACCACCGGGCAAGATCGATGATATGCACGCCCTGGTCAAGAAGTTCCCCGCCGCCGGAAACTTTTTTATTGAATCGCCACTCTTTCTCCATCCCCTTCCTACCGCCGTGGCCATACCGCGAACGGATAAAAAGCACTTTGCCGATGCCGTTTGCGTCGAAAATTTCTCGGGCCTTCAGAACCGCCGCGTGGAAACGGTGGTTGAACCCGACTTTCACGATTTTTCTCGCCTTTTGCGCCGCAGCAAGCATTACGGCGGATTCTTTCACGCTGATGCCGAATGGCTTCTCGCAAAGCACGTGTTTTCCGTGCTTCAATGCCTCAAGCACGATCTCCGCCGCAAAGGCGTTCGGCACGGCGACGATCACGGCATCAACGTCTTCCCGCGCGACAAGCTTTTTCCAGTCACTCAATGCCTCCGCGCCGTACTTTTTCGCAAGCGCTTCGGCGCGCGCCATGTCAGTATCGGCAACGGCGACAAGCGTTCCTTTTTTTGTCTTCAAAATTCCCTCGGCGCGCTTCGCGCCGATAAGTCCCGCTCCCACGACGCCCACGCGGATTGTTTTTGTCATAGTTTTTTGGTCAGATGTCAGATGTCAGATGTTACTTTACGCGCCTAAGCGTAAACCTGTCGCTTTTCATAATTTCCGCGATCTTCGCCTTATCCCAGTTCTTATAATCGTCCCATTTGGCACTGATCATTTTTCCCGTGAGCCCATCGGACGCCTTCGAGGCGAGGAACACGCAGAGTTCGCCAGCGAGTTCGGGCGGCGTGCCGCCTTCTTTTTTCTGCTTCTCAAGTACGCGGTACCATTCAACGCCCACCGCGTCCGGCCCCGCCGCCAACGCGTCGTCAAGGAACTTCGTGTTCACCGACCCCGGAGCGATCGCGTTCACATCAATGTGGCGCTCCTTGAGCTCCGCGGCAACCGTCTCCGTAAGGCGCGCCACGGCTCCCTTTGAGGCGCTGTATGCGCTAAAGCGCGGCAGGGGGCCGTCGCCGCCACCGCCAAGATTGATGATTTTCCCGCGCTTCTGCGCGATCATCACAGGCGCAACCGCGTGGATCATGCCAAACGTGCCGAACACGTTGATCTCGAATGTTTTCTTCCACGCGCCGAGGTCGGCTTTCTCCAGGGGGCCGATCGGTCCGAAAATCCCCGCGGCATTGACGAGTATGTCCACGCCGCCCATTTCTTTTATGGCCGCCGAAACGAGCGCCTTGGCGTCCGCTTCTTTAGAAACGTCAGCAATGTGCGTATGGACTTTGTCCGGCTTTCCCTCGACGCGGCTCGGGACTATAGCCAAATCGCGCTTTGCGGATTTCAGCTCTTCTTCGGACCGCGAAGCAATCATTACTTCCGCCCCTTCGCGCAAAAACGCCGCGGCAATCGCCCTCCCGATCCCCCGGCTCCCGCCCGTGATTATTGCTTTTTTGCCGCTTAAAACGCCCATTTCAATAGGTTACCGTATTCAGACGAAGTTTTCTATTACTCAAGCTTTTTAAGGAAGGGGGCTATTTCTAGTAAAGACCGCCTTCGTCTTTCTAGCGGGTCTATCAATTTAGAATATTCCTTTTTAATGTGTTCTGTTCTATCCATAGACGCCAGTCTCGTTCTCTTCTCTTCTGCTTCTACCCTTGAGTCCCTTTCTTGATAAAGTTTCCTAATTTTCTCTCCCAAAAGAACAATTTTAAGTAAAACCAAAAGATAGACTATGACTGCAAATACGAAAAATATCTTGACGAAAACGGACATATTAAAGTTTGCAAAAAACTGAATCACCTCCCCACCCCGACATACTTCAGTCCCGCGAAGCGGACTGCGTCCGCTTTGTCGTGAAGTAAATTCGCCGTATCGAAAAGTATGGCACCCGGGGCGGCTTTCCCCAACTTCACAAAATCCAATTCCTTGAACTGTGGCCACGGAGTCGCGATAACAATAACTTTCGCGCCGGACGCGGCAACATACGGATCGCGCGAAAAACTGGCGTTCAGGATTTTGGGGATCTCACTCTCGCTTGCCGCAGGGTCGTGGAGCGAGACCACCGCACCCGCGCGGCTCAAGTCGCCAGCTATCTCCAATGCCCGCGAACGGCGCAGGGTCTTAGTTCCCGGCTTGTAGGTAAGGCCCAATATGGCAATTTTAACGCCTTTTAGGTCCCCCGCCCGCATCGCTCTCGCTTGCGAGGCGGGCAGGCCTACAAGCTCCTTGACGCGGGTAGCCACAATGTCTTTCCGTTTGAGGTTTTTCTCATACACGCTCGTTATAACCGGCACGGAAATGTTCGCTTTCTTCGCCGCCGATTCGAGCGCTTTCAAATCACGCCCCAACGTGCCGCCCGAAAACCCGAGTCCCGCGTCCAAAAACGCTTTTTGCCCAATGCGCGAGTCGGAACGAAGCGCTTTCGCCACATCAAGCACGTCCGCTCCCGTTTTTTCACAGAGGTCCGCGATGTCATTTATAAAACTCACAGAGGTCGCAAGGTACGCGTTCAAGGCATGCTTCGCCATCTCAGCGGAAGCGACGGACATCCGAACAAACGGAACTTTGAGCGGTGCGAAAATTTCTTCCATCTTTTTCGCGGTACTATGAGAATCCGTGCCGAGCACGACACGTCCCGGCTCCATAAAACACTTCACCGCCTCGCCGAGCCGCAAGTTTTCCGGCGTGTACACGTAACCGAATTTTAATCCGGGTCGGAGTTCGGCAATTTTCGCCTTCGCCCGCGCGGCAGTGCCGACCGGGACTTGGCTTGAAACCACAACCAACACGCCGTCCATGAAGTGCGGTACGGCTTTGAGAAGTGCCTCGCTAATGGGAGCGAGATCCGCTTCGTCCGCATCATTTACCGGCGTGTCGAACGCGCACCACACGACGTCGCAGTTTTTTATCGTGGAAAAATCAGTCGTGTATTTCAATTTGCCCGACGCAATATGTTTCGCCAAAAGTTCCGCGAGTCCCGGCTCGGGAAGCGGCGGGGTGCCTTTCGTGAGGTTCGCGATAACTTTGACGTTCTCGTCTATGCCGCTTACTTCGTGCCCCAATTCCGCCAAACCGGCAGAATATATTTCACCGCAGTGCCAGAGACCGATAACACCAATTTTATGCGACGCCATGACCAGTTGGTGAAAGATCGGCAATTACCTTTGAGCCACCAAAATCGAAGTGGTATCCCATCTCCCGCAAACCGAAATTCTTCATCGCTTCGCGGAACAACCGTCGATTGCCGGGAACATAGAAGGCGAAAAAGCCGCCCCCACCGGCACCCGAAATTTTGCCGCCGAGCGCTCCGTTCGCAAGCGCTACATTGTAGATCTTATCGAACTCCGGATTCGACATTTTCGTCGAAATCTTCTTTTTGTGCTGCCAGTGCGCGTGGAACTTCTTCCCGATCTCATCGATATTCCCCTCCTCTGCGGCTTCCAAAGTCTCGTATCCGAGTTCTTTAACGTAGTGCATACTATCTACTACGTCCTTCTTTTCCGCTTGTATATTCTTCGATTGCTCGCTCAAAATATCGTCCGCGTTTCGCGTTTTCCCCGTGAAAAACAAAAGTATATTTCGATTCAGCTCGTCCGCAACTTCAAGCGGCACGTTCGCCTTCCGTACCTTCACCGTACCGTCTTTGTCGATATCGAGCACGGTGAGTCCCCCGAACGCGGCCAAATACGGGTCTTGCTTCCCAATGGGGCGCCTCAATGTTTCCGCTTCGATCTTGAAGTCCTCCTCGGCAAGCTGATTCAAGCTCACGTGTTCCCGCTTCATGGTGTGGAGGGCATGGAGAAGCCCCACGGCATAACAGCTTGAGGAACCGAGTCCCGTTCCCGCCAAAACGTCCGCCACCGAACTTATTTCGATATTCTTCTCGATGCCCGTGAAACGCAGCACTTCGCGCGCGATCTCGTGCTCAATGTCGCCCACATTCTCGACAGTTTCGGACTTTGAATACTTCACGCGAATCAAATCATCCGTCGCCGGGCGGTTCACATCCACAAACATGTATTTATCTAAGCCCGCCGAAAAAATAAAACCGCCGTGCTTTTCATAGTACGAAGGCAGGTCCGTGCCTCCCCCGCCAAGCGTAACGCGAAATGGGGTGCGAGTGATGATCATTGAATTTATGGTACGTTAAAATGCGAAAGTTGTCGAGCTTGATCCGAGATCCTTCGCCTTCGGCTCAGGATGACCGCTTCGCGGTCACTTTATATTACCTTTTTTAAATTCCCCCTTCATCCATTCCCATTGCGCGCGGAGGCCGTCTTCGAGCGAGGTTTTGGCTTTCCAGCCAAGCTTTGCGGCTTCCGTGACGTCCGCCAAGGTCGCGGTCGGCGTGTCGTTCTGCAAACGAGGCCTCACAACCGGCTCGAGCTTCGAGCCCGTTACTTTTTTGACGGCCTCCCACACTTCTTTCATCGAAGTCGAATTTCCCGTACCCAGACGGAACAACTTGTTGTTCACGCGATCGTCTTCGACGCAAAGCACATGAAAATCCTGAATATCGTCCGTATAAATAAAGTCCCGCTTGTTCGTTTCGTATCCTTCGTAAAGGGTCGGCTGTTCATTTTTGAGCACTTTTACCATAAACGCGCTCATCACGGGCGGGTGCGACCGCGTATAATCCTGCCCCGGGCCGTAGAGGTTGAAGTAGCGAAGCAACACGTAGTTTAGGCCGAACGCGGCGCGATACCCTTCAGCAATCCTCTCGCACGTAGCTTTGCTGATAGCATAAAACCCCCTGAGGCGCTCTTCGCCTTCTTCGACCGCCGAGGAAGACGAAAATATTACCTTCTCCACGCCTGCGCGCTTTGAGGCCTCGAACACGTTCGCCGTGCCGTGCACGTTCACGCTCATCGTTTCCACCGGATCCTCCTGGCACGTGATAAGGTCATTTTTCGCGGCGAGATGGAACACCACGTCAACCCCCTCGAAGAGCGGATACATCTCTTTCGTGCGGATGTCCACGGCATGGAGTTCGACCCCTTCGGGCGCCTTACTCCTCCGCCCTTCCCGCATGGGGTCAAGACCGATCACCGCATACTTCTTCTCCAAAAACCGCCGGGCAAGATTACTGCCGACGAAACCCGACACGCCGGTTATGAGAACTTTTTTAGGCATAGTTTTTTAGTTTAGAGGCTAGGGGTTAAGAGGCCAGTTTGGTTTAGAATTATTGGTTCTCAGTGTTAAAGACCAATACCCAATTACTATCTACCCATGCCGGCCTCTTGACCTTAACACAATTTACCAGTCAACAACCTTCTTCAGCCGCCGCCTACGATTCAAAATGTAAAGGAAATGCAGGAACCGCGCAAACGGGCCTTTCCCTGCCATAAGTTTGCCGATCGCGATGCGCTTCCGCGTCTTCGCTTCAAGCTCATCCATATTGTACCGCGTTATTTCTTCCGCAGTCATGGACTTCCGGAATAACTCCAGTATTTCAAAACACTGCTCCTGCGACCCCTGGAAATAAAACGGCCGATTAGTGAAGCTTTCGGGATGAAGGCGGCACGCCCCAAGCGCCTTATCAAGATAACAGAACTTTACTTTTTTATAAGCGAGCTTCAGCCACAGATACTGCTCGTCCGCCCAGCGGAACTTTGGTTCGAACGCGCCATGACGCTCGAACACTTCGCGCCGCACCATAACGCTTAAAGGATTGATGAAATTCGAAACGATCAGTTTGTCAAAAAGATACCCGGAGGGGTGGTCCATGGTGAAATAATACCGGTCGCGCGGACGCTCGTGGTAAAAGTGGTGCACCTTGCAATAGCAGAATTCGCAATCGGGGTGCGACTCCATATGCGCCACTTGCTCCGCCAATTTTTCGGGGTAAAAAATGTCGTCGGCATCAAGGAGCGCGATATATTTTCCTTTCGCTGTCGCTATCGCGGCGTTCCGCGCCGCGGATTGCCCACTATTCTTCTGGCTCATGAATTTCACCCGCGGGTCGGCGAACAAACGCGCGATTTCCGCGGTATTGTCCGTCGAACCGTCGTCCACGATGATGTGTTCGAAATTCGCGTACGTCTGCGCGAGCACGCTTCCGATCGTTTCTTTCAAATAAGGCCCCGCGTTGTAGGCAGGAGTGATAATGGAAACTAATGGTTTTTCGGTCATGCTGGGAAATGATCAGTTTAGGGGTGGGGGTAAGGATGCCGGTCTGGTTTAGGGTTGTTGGGGGTTGGGTTTAAACCTGGGGACCAATAGCCGATTTCTCTACCGGCATCTTAGCCCTAACCCAATGACTCCCCGTTACTGCATCTCCTTCTTCCCTCCACCCACTTCTATCGGAACCTGTCGCATCTCAAGCTTCGGCTCCCACCACGCGCGATTCTCTTTATACCACTCAACAACCTCCGCGAGCCCGTCTTCGAAATTCGTGAGCGGTTTCCACCCCAACGCTTTTTCTATTTTCCTGAAATCGGCGGCGTGGCTCGCCACCTGGCCGGGACGGTCGCTTGTCGTGACGAGCGGCTGTTCGCCCGGAACGGGAATGAGTTTCAAAATAAGGTCTGCAATGGAGCGTGTAGAGATGCCACGCGCATTTCCCACATTGAACACCTCACCAACCACCTTCTCGGCGGGCGCGTGGAGCACCAGGTCGACTGCCCGAGCGACGTCCTCGACGTACGTGTAATCCCGTTCGCTCGCTCCCGTGCCATGGATAGTCAACGGTTCCTTGAGAAGACGACTCGTGATGAAGCGCGGAATCACTTTTTCGGGATGTTGACGCGGCCCGAAGAGGTTGAACGGCCGGAGGGTTACGCTCGGTATCTTGTACGTCTGATGATAGGCGTAGATAAGGCGATCGGCTCCGGCTTTCGCGGCAGCATAGGGGCTTTGGGGATTTAAGGGGTGCCGCTCGTCCATGAGTTCGCTCTCCGCGGTCCCATAGACTTCGCTCGTCGAGATGTGGATGAACCGTTTTACCCTTTCGCGGTTGCGGTAAACCGCCGTCGCGACATTCTCCGTGCCGAGCACATTCGTTTCAAAAAAACTCGCCCCCTCGGCGATGGAGCGCGTGACATGCGTCTCGGCGGCAAGGTGGATAACGTAGTCCGCCTTCGCCACAAGCTCGTTCACCTGCCTTTTGTCCCGTACGTCGCCCTTCACGAAACTAAAGTTCGGGGATTTTTGGATATCTTCCGGAATACTCCGCATATCCCCCGCGTAAGTCAATGCGTCCAAAACAATATACCGATAATCGGGATAGGCACGAAAAAAATACGCGAGCGCGTTGCTGCCAACGAAACCGGCACCGCCAGTAATGAGGATGGTTTTCTGCCCCGAAGTCATAAATGTAAGTTTATGGCTAAAAAACGGGGGAGTCAAACAAAGATTCCCACCTCGGCCAACTCGCGTCCACACCCAAAACCCATACTCCTATACCCGTCCCTCCACGTCTTTCATCCACACGTCCAAGATTTTCGTTTCGCGACCGACGAGAGATTTTTCCAAGATGTGACGAATGGCTGCCTGATAGTCGACATCTTTCAATACTTTTTTTGCATAGCAAACGATATTCGGGAGCGCGTTGAATCCGAGAGGCCCGAGTTTCTTCAGCAACCCTTCCTGTTTAGCGATAAACGTGCCTTTGAGGGCGGGGATTTTCGACTCCAGGTTGTTCGAGATTTTCTCGAAGCGGAAGTCGCCGTATCCGAGCTCGCGGAGCACATAACGGTATTTGTTCTCCGACCAAAAATCCTTGTGGTACGCCCAATCCGCTTCATGCGATCCGAAAATGTGCCGCGCGAGCTGGAATTGGTCGTCAAGCGAAGCATGCACGAATTTTTTCGCAGATTCCTCGAAATCGGGGGTTTCCACGTGCACCAGACCGCCCATCTTGAGCCACTGGTGCCAGCGCGCGAGAAGCACCAGCGCCTCTTGGCGCGAGAAATGTTCCAAGAGGTGCTCGGAGCGCACCTCGTCTACGGTTTCGCGGGTATAAGAAAGCGTCCGCACGTCGGCTTCGAGGTCAACCTTCGCCCTTTGCACGGTATGCGCGTCCGGCGGGAGATCAATATTTACATATCCTTCGAGATATTTTTCTTGACAACCAAGGTGAAGTTTAAGGGGCATAGAACTTAGAACTTAGGATTTAGGATTTCGACCTAGAACAGTTGAGAAAATTTCGTTAAAGCGCTTTTCGTACGTATGTTCACTTATTGTACGACGATAAGCGTTTCGCGCAATCGCCTCGCGCTCTTCGTCGTGCGCGAGATAATACTTGATCTTCCGCGCAAGGTCTGCGACGTCGTCATAAAAAACCATCTCTCTGTTCTCTTCGTAATATTTTCCGATATCCTCCGAGCGGCCGGAGATGACGAACGCCCCGCATCCCGCGAGCTCAAACGGGCGGGCATGCGTGTGGTGAATGGGAAAATGGCGCCAGGCCCGGAAATTGTCGAGAAAGTGGAAATCGGGAACGACGCGATTCACTGACTTCTTTAAAAAAAGCCTGGCAATAACGGACGGATCCAGTAACGATTTTCGGTCGGTAATGTTCAAGCAAATTTTGCTTCGCGAAAAAACTTTGAGCATTTCCTCCTGCGAAATCTTCCCGCCGGACCAGCCGAAGCCGAAACATTGCACGTTTATGCCCGCACGGCGGAGCGCGCTCACGATCCTCCCGCGGCCCGACTTATGTTGGCCCACGAAACTCACGTCTATGTCCTTTGCGGGGAGAATGTCATTCCGAGCCGTCGGCGAGGAATCTCTCTGGATTGCCACGCTCCCGCTGGTCGCTCGCAATGACAAAAATGCAGCGTCGGCTGGCTTGTAGACGCTCGTGTTGCACGCCCACTGCGAAAGAATCACGTTCTCGTGGCCGGCTTTTTTATACCAATCAACTGCCCCCGAGTAGGTTGTGACGACATACGTAAAATACGGCGGCCACTGTTTCGAGTAGTTCCAAAACCTCCAGTAGTCATCCGCAAACCAGGCGACGGATGTCGTTAATTGTTTTATCTGTTGTAGTGTTGTCATGTCCAGCTCGTCCGCATACATGAAAGCAAAGAAAATATCCGGCTTCTCGCGCCGTACGATTGCGAGCAATTCCTCGTTCCATTTCTTCTTCTCGATCTCGAGTATGCGATCGAAGGGATGTTCGACCACTTCAATGCCGGGCATATTCTTCAACGTCAAATAAAAATTGACATATTCAAAACTGTCGCGTCGTCGAGTATCGTAGTTTTCCCGGTGTATGCCAGCGTAAATAACTTTCACGTTTTTTCGGTGTTAAAACTTTCTTCTCGATACCTCATTCCCGTCACGGTCGACAAACACCATTTCTTCGTGATTCACGAGAAATCTCTTGCGCAGATCAAGCAGTTTCTGCAGATATTTATCGTCGGAATCATACAATACCCGGGGAATGCGATCGCCGGAATTGCCAGGGTGCGTGCGCCCAAACCCGGCAAGAATGGGAACGTAGTAGGCAAGGTATCCTTTGGAATTGAAGTTATAAAATAGGGCCGGGCGATGGTCGTTGAGGTTGCCGCTACCGCGCCGATATTGAGGTACGCAATCGAGATAAACCTTCTTGCTCATACATATCGGCTGATCGCTGAAGGGCGTGCCGGTGTCAAGCCAATATTTGAACCAATCCTCCTTTTGCGGCGGCACGCCTCCGGGAAAACTGCGGCGTGTATAAAAATTGAACCTGAAAATGGACGTTTTCGAAAATACTTTTTTCAATAATATCTTTCTCCTCGCGGGATCCAAAAAAATAAGATCCCTAATTACTTTATACATCTTTTGCGCGATGACCAGCGCGGTTTTCGCCCTTCTTTCTGGTTTCATGAGATAAGAGTAAGTGATATGTTCCTCGGGCAATAATTTTCCATCCTCGCTCATGCCCCGCGTCGAGGCCCACACCAAAGAAACGCTCTTATCCGCGTCAAATATCTTCAGGCATTTCGCGAACCATTCGTTGTCCAAAAAACCGTCCTGTCCGCCAACGACCATGAGAAACTCCCCTTCGGCCCTCGCCACCCCTTTGTCTGTCGCGTCCCACGGTCCCTCGTCCGGCTCGGAAAAAAGTTTTATGCGGGGGTCTTTCTTCGTATATTTTTCGACGATCGCTTGCGTTCCGTCTACAGAGGCCCCGTCTATTACAAGCAATTCCCACCCATCGTATGTTTGGGCCTGTATATTCTTGATCGTCTCCTCGATATATTTCGCGACGTTCAATACAACGCAGATAAGTGAAATTCTTGGAGGCATATGAACATTATTATAAATAACGGATCAATAAGGGGCAAGTTGGTTTCCCGGCGCCTACGAGATGGGTTCTAGGCCTGCGGCGGTTCAAGGATTTTCTTTGCAAAATTATTCAAACTCATATCTTTAATGACAAGTTCTTGGCCGGCAGAAGCAATACGGACATAGAGCCCGGCGTCCTTTGCCAAAAACTCAACTTTTTCCGCGATCTCATCTGGCCGTAAAACATCCACGAAGAGCGCGTCTTTGCCGTCGTGAAGAATTTCTGAAACGGCAGTTGCGCGTGAAACAACAAGCGGCACGCCAGCGGCCATCGCCTCAAATGCTCCCACCGCCCAATTTTTAATGTTATTCGGCAAGATGAACACGTCGCTTGTTCGTATCGCGTCCAGATATTCTTCTTCGCTTGCACCCTGAAACCGCGCATCGACATACCCCGCTACTCCAGAATTTTTTATAAAATTTTCGAAGCTTTCCCGATATTGTTTATTTCCCCAATAATCCTTACAGATGATCACGGCTCCGGCATTATACCCTTTGTCGCGCAGGATTTTCACCGCGGAAATCGTGTCTTCGAAACGACGATTGGGGCTTAACGCCCCCAAGCTCAAAAGCTGGATTTTCTCTCCGGCACGGATTCCTCTTTTTGGCGGAGCAAAAAAGTAATCAACGTCAACCGGATTGCGTAGGACTTTCACGGGGCGACCCAATGTCCCAGCAAGACGCCTGAAATTTTCATCATAAACAACTATCCAGTCGATGTACTTCGCATATTTCTTTGCTGACCATTTCTCAAACAAATTCGCCACACGACTTAAAATATCCAAAGTAAAATTGCGTTTTTTTGAGTGAAAAAACGGCGGGTTGTTCATAATCCAGACGGTTTTCGCTTTTGGATTTTCTTTTTTATGTGCCGCAGCCGCTTTATACGTATAATCGTTTTCGACGATCACAAAATCGAGATCCTTTTTAAGCTGGACGGCAATCCTTTGCGCGGCATCGTGGTAAAGACGCGCCTGCTTTATCCTCTCTAAAATTTTCGCAAGGAGGCCGATCGCTCCCCGAACCGAAGAAAGCGGTTTTGGCGGAGGCGCGACCCGGACATCCAAACCTTGATTCAACCGGGGGAAACAGGCCTCGGGATCAAATTCTGCGCAGTAAATGGTAACAGTATGGCCGAGCTTTTTCAAGCCCTGGGCTATCGAGAGTAGCATTTTTGGATCGCCGCTCTCTGTCGTGAGATTAAAATGAGTAAGAACAATTTTAGCCATCTCTCGTCTTTCGCAAATTTATCTGATAAGCACCTCTCGCCCCGATCGGTCTGAAATTCGCACTGCGTCCATCGCCATCTGTGCACGAAGGCCATCTACAAAAGATGGCACCGTCTTTTTCTTTTTTTCGATAGCGCGAATGAATTTTTCCGCAGTTTGACGGAAAAGCAAAACACGCGTATCGCTTATATTGCTTTTTTTAGGACGTTTGAGGGAGATCTCCTTCTCTTTATTTGACGCCAAAGAGAAATGGAATAATCGAAAACCAAAGTCCGGATCTTTCGGGTCGTAATTTTCAAGCCGCAGAGAGCCTTTATCTCCATAAACTTCGATCATATTTGTGCTCGCGCCCGGAAGAACGTTCGAGACCGTAACGCTCGCCGTCGCGCCATTCGCGAGGCGAAAAAGCATGTCGCAGGTATCTTCGGCATCGGCTCCGTTCTTTTTCGCGACGGTAAGACGGGCAGAAACGCTTTTGATCTTTCCGAAAAGCAATTCCATGTAATCAATAACATGCGAGCAGTGCGAAAAAAGAACTCCGCCTCCTTCTTTTTTTCTGTTCTGCCAGCTCAAGGGAATATTCGTGGAGGCGCGACTGCCGGTAAGCCAGGCGATGCGGGCGTGCCGAACGCCGCCAATTGTTTTTTTAGCGAGAAGACCGCGGAGCACAACGAGTCCCGGAAGGTTCCTGAATTCAAAATCTATGCCATGCACCACTCCCGCGCGCTTCACGGCAGAAAGCATCTTTTTCGCTTCGGTAGCAGACATCGCGAGCGGCTTTTCGCAAAAAATATGTTTTTTGCAATGTGCGGCATAAAGCGCCATTTCCTTGTGATATCGTGGAGGTGAGACAATGCTCACCACATCGATTTTCGGATCATCAATAAGCTTTTTCCAAGAAGAGAAGGGGCGCGGTATGTCTAATTCTTTCGCAACAGCCGCGGTTTTCGCGGCAGAGCGTCCGGCAATGCCTAAAACGCGTGCGCCACGCACCGCCCTAAAACCGGGAACTTGAACCTTAGCTCCAAAACCAGTGCCAATAATGCCGATGTTGATCATTTTTAAAGCAAACGCGCCTCATAGAGATCGTTGCGCTTCGGATCAAACTTCTCTGATTTTGCCAGAAGAAATTCCGATTTCTCTCTGAATCGGATCGTGTGAGTTTCGTAGGGGTGTATCAGAACGCCTTCTCCCACGTTCAATCTGAATTTCGTTGTTTTGCCCCTCTTTTTAACATTCCTAAAGAAAAAATCGGCGGAGCCGGAAAGCATAAAAAATGCTGACTTGTTTTTCTTGTGATAATGATTTCCCATCAGGGAACTTTTTTTCATCCAGCCGGAATTAACGGCTCTCCAGCATTGGTCGCCGTTTAAATATTCTCTGAATATACCCCGCTTGTCCTTGCGTTCGTAACGATAAGATATTTTCTTCATCCTGAGTTAATTTTACTGTCTATATATTCACACCACGTGTGAAAAACAAATTCATGAACCTCCTGAATGCGCGCGACCTACGCGGTGTGGATGGTCGGCAACATGGCGTCAATATGTTCGCAGAGCGCGTGGTAAATTATCTGATGAACTTCCTGGATACGGGCAGTTTCTTTCGAGGGCACCGCGATCACGGCATCAGCGGTACTGCGCAAATAGTTGCCGCCTTCACCGGTAAAGACAATAGTTTTCAGGCCCTGCGTCTTCGCCTGTTTTACTGCCGCCACAATATTTTTCGATGTTCCACTCGTCGTAAATGCCACAAGTACATCGCCGGCATCTCCGAGCGCTTGGACTTTACGCGCAAACACAAGATCGAAATGATAATCGTTCCCAATGGCCGTCATCGCGGAAGTATCCACGGTAAGCGCCATCGCTTTGAGCGGCCTCCGGTCATCTTTATAGCGGCACAAGAATTCTCCCGAAAAATGCTGACTATCGGCCGCGGAACCGCCGTTGCCGCACGTAAACATGCAATTATTGGTTTTAATTGCCGCGAGGAGAATGTTGCCCGCTTTTTCCACGTCGGGAGCAACTGCCGCCAAACTCCGCTCCACAAGTTCTTGATGCCGTTTGAATGCGTTGACAACCGTGTTTTTCATATATATCCCATACTACAACGGGCATGAACATATTTCAATATGTGCGTCTGTAAGTAGCCGCGCTGCAAGCAGCGCGGTATCTCCTGCTTGCGGCGGGCGGTTATTCGCCGAGTACATAACGAATTATGTGCTCGGTTTATTATCTGCGTACCGCTTCATCCCCGCGGCAAGCCGCGAGGCGTTCGGGGGCAGATAATAAATTCTTTTTTGATTTTTTCCGCGATGCGCGTGAGCTCTGCTTGATCCGCGTCGAACATACCCGAACGATTGGGCACAAGCTCCGCGCCATGAAGGAGCGGAACAACGTGAAGGTGCGCGTGCGGCACGCCAAAGCCCTCCACGGCAAATCCGACACGCGGCGTACCGCCTGTTTTCCGCACGGGTTCGGCAAGAAGCTTCGCGGCCTCAAAAAGATCGACGTAGAGGGGGTCTTTGATCTTGAACACCGAATCAACGTGGACTTTCGGAATAATCAGTGTGTGCCCGGGATGCACGGGACGCGAATCCAAAAAAGCGAGGAGAATATCGTTCTCCCACACCTTCACCGCGGGCCATGTACCCGCGACTATTTTACAGAAT